>Ga0209761_1000149_pt1 | contig 38955 bp, 38 predicted proteins | sample GraSoi013_1_40cm_4_FD_185818 | JGI IMG/M metagenome (GOLD analysis project Ga0209761, IMG submission 185818) | Grasslands soil microbial communities from the Angelo Coastal Reserve, California, USA - Sample 09_25_2013_1_40cm (SPAdes) (version 2) | ecosystem: Environmental > Terrestrial > Soil >... | reverse complement strand
GCTCGGTGGGAAGGCTGTTTCATTTACGAGATACAGGTCCCCGTCAATCTTCTCTACAACGGCGACCGCTGACCGGTCAATCTTTAGACCGAGATCTGCGCCCACGAAGAACTTTCCAGTTCTTGTCAATCGGCCGCTCATCACATCGTCCTTGGTGAAGGTCTCGGGACCTTCCGTTACACAACTCTCGATGAGCTCAAGAGGCAGATATGCGTCCTCATCTTCAGCGAAGTCTGCTTCCATCTCCCGCTTCCACCGTCCGGGGTCTGTCTGGTACTGCCTCCGGATCTTTTCTAGAAACTCGGGATCGATGGGTCCGTTCGGCTTCAGCGCGTCTCTGTAGCTGACGTGGTGGCGGGAGAAATCCGCGAACTGTTCATCGTTTGTGGCTATGTCGTAAAAGAGAGTGTCCCTGGACCCTGGAGTGCTTGTCCCGTAGAAACTGCCATTGGTAGTGCTCAAGGCGAAAATGATCGCATCATACAGCTCCTTATCATGCTCGATATATGCGAACTCGTCGAGCACGACCGTGTTCAGGGTCTCGCCCCGGATGGTGTCGGGATTGTTGGGCAAGGCCTCTATCACGGACCCGTTTCGGAAGGCGAGCCTGCCCTTCCTAGGCGGACCCTCAAGCACGTCGCCTCCGAGCCTTGACAAGAGTCTGGAGATCTTGTCTACCATCTTCATACTCTGCCTCTTGCTCGGTGCAACAATCGCAGCCCTGAATCCTCTCCGGGTTAGTGCGTTGAAGAGTACGGCGACTGCCATGGCGAGGCTTTTGCCGCTCTGCCTCGACCAGCGAGCGAGGATGAACTGGCTCTTGTCCCGAAGGAGCTTCTCCTGATAGACGGTGGCTTGGAAGCCCAGGTGCTTGAAGAACTCGACCACGTCAGTCTCTAGGATCAGTGGTCTGTTCCTAGCCTCGTCCCGTTCTCTCTCGTTCTGAAGATTCTCATAGTATCGGTTGAGTTTTCTCCCGGGCGATTCTGGCATCCAATCTCGACCTCTACAGGCTCACGCTTCGGCCGTTGTCTTCACTCGACGTATCTCTGGACCAGACAGTCTTTCGTGGAATGCGCCCGGCGGCTTCCAGCTCCTTGAGCCGCTTCTCCCAGTCCCGGTACTGCTTGTCCCGCAAGACCTGATTCAACACCTGAGCCGTGTTCGTATGCAGCTGAGTCCATCTCTCACGGGTCTTAGGGTCAAGCTTCAGATTCGTCATCATCCCTTGGGACATTGTGAGGCTCTGCTCCAGCTGGTCTATTATCCCGGACCGAAGATCGTTCTCGTCCCGCTCGCCCTGTTCCCCCAACCTACCCACTACTCCGTCCAGCATTTTCATCGGAAATCCCATCTTCTATGTCCCGAACCTCTTTTCTGAGACCCCGCCTCGGTCTAGGATTGAGCGCCTCTTGCCAGAGTCCAAGGGATTTCATCGCTATACTTCCCAACAGTCTGATCTGCGCCTGGTCCAGAGTTCCTTCCTTGGACCCTTGTTCCAAGCGATCCAAGACGATACGGCTCAGCTGTCGGATGTTGGCCAGCAACTCATCGCGCTGGCCGATTCCCAAAGCTTCTTCCGCCATCCCTAACACTATCTCTTTTCCTGTTGACACGCGAACATTCTCGCACCGCGCGTCCCGTCCCGTAGTCCAAGCACATTCCAGAACACCCGTGGTATCGGGCGATTGTCTTGCGACTCGGCTCTAGCACACGGTTACGAGGTTGCTGCTATGCCTGACGATAGACGATGGCCCTCGCGACTAATAACGAGACCGGAACGCTGCCGGCCGCGACCCAGTTGTAGGACCTAGTATAGTGTTGAAGGTCAACGGTACAAACCGAATAAGCCTCGCTTGCTGCCATCGGGGGCTAAGATCGCGAGGACATGTCAGCCGCAGGATGGGCGGTGGCGCATTTGGGGAAGCGAGTCCTCCGCCAAAGAATTGGAAAGGCATGCTTCTGATGCGAATTCTGCTACCCAACCGCGAATCCCTTTCGGCGTGAAGCAACGCTCGAGGCGTAGAAGGGAATTCAGAAAAAAGAGGGAAGGTGTGCCCTATCGTCCGATTCGCGTAACTAGGCTATGTATCGCGCTGGTTGCCGGGGTTCGCGTTGTCAGGTCAGTAGGAGTAGGCGTTACGGTGACCGCTAAGCTGTCTCTTCCTGCCAGAACTGGTCCCGATAGGGTGCTGGGTGCCGCGGCAAGAACGGTGGCGGCTGTCTTGATGATGACGCCCGGGCCCCCGGTCTGGACTGCAATGTTCGTGTGCTCGCAGTCGATATCGTTGGTAGTGTCCCGTGTGCAGAATGGACTTGTAGATGACCGACGGGTCGCAGGTTCTGCGGTGCTGTTCACGAACTGGTCAGACGTGTAGATGATTGTAGCGAGGCCGGTAGTCGGACTTGCGGCAACACCGAAGTCGTCGAGCAGGTCCCTGTTCCCGGTGCAGGTGACACCGGATTCGCAAACGCCGCCGTAGTGTATTGTCCCTGAGGCTGCGACTTGGCTCCAGCTGCTTCCGGGGGTAGTAGCCTTCAGGTTCTGGCTGAAGTAGACCTTCCACGCAGCTGTCATCGGGTAGTTGTCAGGCGGGTTTACGCCGTCAAAGTAGTTTGTTCCGTACCATACCACGTCCAGCGCGCCATCACTGCCCGCGCTGCTCCAGGGAAAGATGGCTGTCTTGGACTGTCCTTTGTTGATCTGGAAGGGTCCGGACCAGGTTTGTCCGAGGGTCTTAGAGAAGCTGTAGAAGATGTTGTGGTTGTCGCTGTAGACCACGTAGACATTTCTAGCGATGTCAACGCTCACGTTGATGAACTGGTGGCCATAGTCAAGGCTGGTGTTCGGGTTGTTGTACACTATCGTATCTGTAAATGTCAGACCGCCATCGGTGGATACGGCTATCCAGACTGTGTGAACGTGGCAGAAGATTGTGCATTGAGCCAGCTCAGCGGCACTTGCAACAGAGCTGAACACTTGGTAGATGACATGGTTACTCGGATCTATGGCCAAGTTGCCGATAACGTTGTTGAACCCAGCGAGGAAAGCCACGTGGGCCGGGTCAAACGCGTTTCCTGTCTGTGTGAAACTCGTCCCACCGTCCAGGCTGCAAGTGACGAAAATATCGTTTGTGGCCGAGATAGCATGGTATGACACGCATACCTTGTCAGCTCCATCGGCAGCGATCCACTCCCGGTCATCAACTGGAATACTGGCTCCGGTTGGGTTGAGAAGCCACGAGTTGCCTCCGTCTTTGCTCGTGGACACGTAGACATTCGCTAGTGGGGGAGATGTGGCCAGACTTGCCACGTAGACGTTGAAGAAGCCGTTCAGGTTTCGAACAGGCGCGACGGCAATGTCAGTATCACCGCCAGCAGGGGAGAATCCGATCCTCCCTGAGGAGGCACTGTTTGGCAAAGGGAGAGTGGTGAAGTGTTGGCCACCGTCTGTTGACTTGTAGGCGAAGGTTCCACCGCACTGTCCACCAACGACGCAGAACACGTTCTCCGATGAACCGTAGAAGCTGCCATCAGGGGCCGCCCGGATTGAGGGCTCTCCCTCCGTATTCATACACGTCCGGAGAGTATTGGGGCAGGTCGTGCCTACGCTGGCGCCCGTCGTGAACGGGTTTCCCGCGAGCTCATAGTTGCTGAAGGTAGGGGTCTTCGAGGAGCCTCCGTCCGCTGAGGCTGCGTGGAGGATGGTCGGGGCTAGAAACATCAGGCCTGCAAGGGACAGAATTGAGAGAATAGCTGTCTTCGCTAATAGTGAAGTGTTCGGAATTTTCATCACATGGTTCAGCGGGAGGGCAGCCTATAACGAATATTCCGTACGGCAATATTCTCGGAATATGAAATTCTCGGGTTTCGATATGTCGCTCTTTGACAGTTTCATGAACCGTCGAGCACGGGATGCTCCTCGAGGGAGGTTGTGTCAATCTGCCTGTGCTCGTCTGCGAAGAAAGGACGATGACGATGCAACAGGGTAAGGAAAAAAAGGGGAAATGAGATGTTTTGTGTCTAGCTATGTTTTCTGTTCTAGAATGAGCCTTTAGCGGTGGCGATGTCTTGCATGTTGACTGTGGTGGGTACGAATTCGAAGCCGAACCACCATGTGACGGTTTGCTTGTTATTAGTGTCCGTCCAGACCGCGTGGAAGACATTGTCCGAGCCGACTGCGATACTTGTATAGTCGCCTATGAAGCCGCCACCAAACCCGTGCCGCGAGTTGATCGGATGGGTTGAGACTATCCGTGATACATTCGTTGTGAGATCTGCGACCGCGTATTCTAGTCGTGCGTTGTGGATGTAGTTTCCGAGTTCCAGGCAGTTGATTCTGCCCACCGCGGTTGGAGTCGCGGGTGTCTTACAAGTCTGCCATGGGGAGAGGGTGTCGGCGGCGTAGGCGGACATGTAGACGCGCCCGTTGGGTGCCGTAGCCACCGACGGGAAGAAGGTCTCGACGCGCCCCGTGTTGCTGGGTGCATTGAGGATTGTGTTGTCTGGGTTCGTCGCTGGGTAGCCGACTGGTGTACGGTTCGAAGCGTCCAGTGCTGGGAAGATTAGGAGGGGCGTAGTCCACGAGCCTCCACCGTCAGTAGATTTGCTGTACACAGCTGCTGCGTGGCAATTGGCGCGGACGCTTGCTACTCCGCTGATGAAGAACGCGCAGACAGGATCTGTTGTGTAACTACTCGCTGTATTGAGGGCCTCGGAGTTCCAAGCAACGTATAGAGTTCCGCTTGGTGTTATGTCGGCTGCGGGGAAGCTGTTGACTCGGAAGGCTGTATTGGCCGGATTGAGAATATCCACAACATCGGCAACCGCGACCGGTGAGGTCCAGCTCTTTCCGCCATCTGTAGACTTGACCATCCATATACTGTTGAAGGTGGCGAGTTTTGTACTGCCTTCCCAGAACACGTAGACCGATCCGTCAGGTCCCACCAGGACACGCGAGCCCTGGTCGTATATGACAGGTCCTCCCACGAGCTGGGGCGTGCTAAAGCTGGAACCGCCATTCTTGGAATACGCGACGAATATCGGTGACTGGATGTACCTTCCTGTTTGGGCGCTGAAGATGAATCGGGTCCAGCTTACGTAGATGCGATCCGTGAAGTGACTGGTAGCGTGGGTGTCGACTGCGATCCATTCCTTGTCGTTTAGGATACTTTTGCTGGTGGTCTGGCCGATGAAGGTCGGGAGTCCCCAATGCAGGATACCGTTGCTGTCGAAGGTTCCTCTGTTGACAGCTACGGTGTTGGGGGCTTGGGTGCGGTCGAAACCAAGGCCTGCGAAGAACACGTTTCCTTGTGTGTCGAAGGCCAGGGCAGGGTCGCCGCCTGCGTCGTATTGTCCGCCTGTAAGGTGTTCTACGCCTGGAATGAGCGTGGCTAAGTTATTGGGGTCCGTTGCGACGCAGCACCATGTGGCTCCGCCGTCGTTGGAGTAGTAGGTGCCCGAGTAGGCGTCACCGAGTTCACTGCATGGGGTCCCGTTGACGGTGCAACTCCACGTTCGAGTGACGTAGTCGTTGGACCCGACTACGATTCGGTTGGGGTTGTTGGGGTCTACCGCGATGGCCGGCTCGTTTTGTGGCGCGCCATTGAGGTCTTGGTTGACAGTCACGGCAGGTGGTTGGACGCTGTTACCGTCGAGAGGGCTGGAGAGGACGAAGGTCGGCGTTATCGGTGTGACGGGCGAGGGTGGTGGGGCCTGGTCGCTTGTGTCTGCTTCCTCTTGGAGGAAATCGCTTAGGCTGAAGTAGAGCCCAGGGGTATCATTAACCGAGGCCAGTTTTCCCGCCAGGGTCGTCGTGTCGTAGGTCTTGGACGTAGCGTGGGTCAGTATTCCGCTGCTTAACGTGGCTAACGAAAGGATGAGGGCTATAGCTATGGTAATACGCTTCAAAGATTTTTCATGATTTGGCCGACCTTTACAAATATAAGCTTGAGACTTGTGCAAAGGCGGGACATCTCACATTACGTTTGGGTACTGAAATCCCTTTACAGCTGCATCGTAGGGCTTTCGCATAGTTGTTGAGAAACTCTACTCCTCTTGGCGTGCGTTGCGTATCACCATTCGGAGGGACGATATGTTTCGGTGGCCGAGGTTGTGAGGGAAGCTGGTAGAGAAGTTCATAACCCCTGGGTGGGCTCCTCATCCAGGTCGTCCCGCCTACCCCGACTCCACGGCGCAGTTACGGAGTCGGAGCTAAGGAATAGTCTCAGGTTGCTCTTGACTTGAGGCGGGAATCCTTTCCGAAGGAGAGAAACCCGTTATCGTTTGATTCGTGCGGCCTTGATCCTGCAAAAGAGTCTACGAAATCCTTACGAAAAAGGTTCTTATCCCGCTCATAGCTCGGCGGGCTCCATGAGTAATCTGAAAACAGAGCTGGAACACATCAAGCACCACATCAAGTATCCTGCAAACAAGACTCAGGTCTTAGCGGCCTGCAACAACATGACGGACGTCCCTTCCATAGACAAGGAATTCGTGACAAAGTCTCTCTCTGACAGCAACTACAAGGGCCCAGAAGACGTCGTGAAGGCCCTCCTCAACAAAGTCTAAGCTTACTCCAAACTTCCCTTTTTTTCTTCAGCAGCCGACCGTGTCAACAGCCTTGTTCTTCTCCGAACAAACCTGTCCGAGATGCTGAAAAACACGGTTCGGTCCGAGGTCTTCATTTTCGGCCACACTAGTGTCCTCTCGTGGAAAAGGTCGGTCCGGGTAAGCGGATAGTCTTGCCGCTTTCCAACAAACTCCTCGTTTCATACGTGAGACGTGCGACGGCACTCTGGAGTTCGGAAGCACGAATGTCTGGTATGATGGGGCCAGCGAAGCGTTTGACTACCTGGACTGAGGCCTTGAAAGATTAGGTAGCATGGTCATGACGGAATCGGAAGACACTGACATTATACCCTCTCCAACCAGTATTGTTCGCGCACCTTCGGCTATCACTCCGGTGAATTCAGCCCTAGCCAAGCCAGTTATCCCAAACAAGGACACGCTGGCGAAGGTAACTTTCTGGAAGCTCGACTTGGACACTATCCTGGACGGACTAATTCCTGATCCTCTACCAGAATCGAGCGGCAAAGACAATGCTATTCACCACTTGAACATCATAATCTTCGGGAAACCCAATACTGGAAAAACCACCTTGGCCGAATCGATTGCCCAAGCGCTGGTACGTAGATACGGTCAGAGAAATGTGAAGGCTTTGCGTGCCACGCGGGACCTTCCGGCATTATTCCAGAATATTGACAAGCTCTTCGGCCGATTCCGGAAACCCCCGAAGGCAGTACTCCTGTTTGCAGACGACATGACAAAGGCATTGAGGAAGCTTTCTGGGACAGTCGCGGTGAAAGACTCCAATGGACAATTAGAGAAGATGAGGAAGATCGACTACTGGCTGGACAAGTGGTACGATATCCGAGGCGAACTCTTCAAACGTGGCATGCGCCAGGGGCTTGTGATCATGGTATCCGCCCTCCACCGCTTCTACGGAGGCGACATAGACCTACGTGCTGATGCGGACCTTCTGCTTGTCAGAAGCACAGGAACGCCAGGAACGTTTGACGCGAACAAGGTCGAGCGGATGCTCGGCCCAGTCGTCTACTACGCGATGCGCCAGCATGAAGTCGATGCTCTACGAGACAGGAAAGAACTCGCATGGACCGCGTTTGTGGCAAAGACAGGCTCCGGGGTCTTTCGCGTCCCACGTCCACCACTCTCCACACAATGGCTGATGCGGAACGTTGGCTCTGTTGACGCTTCGGAAGAATTGGCTGTTGAGGTAGACGAACCTACGAAATCCGTCGTCGACCCTAATGGGCATAAGAAGAAATCAGCACTCCAAGAAAAAATAACGGTTCAGGCTAGGCCGCATCGGAGCAAAAAGGGTAGCCGTGTTTCAATGGTCGTTGTGGCCGCGGGCGTCTTGACCATACTCTTCTTGGCATGGCAGTACATTTGGCCTCTCCTTAGGTAGGACCAATCTCAGGCTCAGCCTGGAGCGTTGAGACCGACTAATGGGCACTTCCTTCTTCTGGTGTTCTCAATAGACTGAGCAGTTTGGTAGGTCGCCGCCGGTGCCGAGGCTTCCATTGCCGCTGCTTGTTGTGCTATCATAGGTGGAGCGAGTCGTAGGCGTGTACGTGGCATAGGTCCCGGTAACATGGTAGCTCCCCTCGAGGGTGACGTAGAAGATCGTGAAGTTGGCGTTGGAGGGCGTGCTGTTAAGCTGGCTTCCGGTCAGCGTGAACGCGAATATGGGATATGCGACGCCTCCCTTCGGGGATTCGTGAAATGTTTGGCTGTCACTCAGAACCCAGCCTGCGGATGGGTAGTCTAGAGTGATGCTCCAGGTCACGTCCATGCCGAAGTTTGTCGGGTTGGAGACTCCGAACGTTTCATAGACCGTTAGATATCCAGAGAAGCCATACGTCCGCGAGCCGGACAGATGGGAAGAGTCTGTTCTGTTCGAGAAACAGGCGAACTGTAGCTGGTTGACTGCCTGGTTTGCTGCGTTTGCCTCGGAGTTCCTTGCGGCTTGTAGGATCTGTTGTTGCTCGCGCTGGTAGACTAGGAATCCTCCGATACCGAGGACGAGAACGGCGATCAGAACTACCGCGACAATGATCAGCGCGGTGTTTCGTCTGGGCCCCGGCGTGGGCGCTGGTACCGTAGGCCACGGTGCGGGAGGGGGGATCGCGTTTCCACACTGGGGACAGTATCGAGTCCCAATCGGGACAAGCGTGAAACAGCGCGGGCAGGATACCTGTTGAGGCGGCGCTGGCATCGTGTAGGCGGGGGGAGTGGCTGGTTGCGTAGGAGTGGACTGGTTTTCGCTACTCACAGTATTATCAAGCGGATTCCCGGACAAACATGTTCCTTCTAGGAAGCAACGAGACTAGAAGTTACCCGGCTTATTAGCATACCGGGGATATCGTCTTCTGTACGGGCAAACAATAACGATTCGTTATCTATTCTCTAGATGTTATCTTTCTCTTTTCCACTAACTATTCTTTTTCTGTTATCTATTGTTCGACCCCCCGGGGGCATCCCAAAACTCCAGAGACGCTTCACACTTTCAATCCAAAAACGCGCTTCATGAATGGTGCGGGAGGTGGGATTTGAACCCACGAACCCCTCGGACTACGTCCTCGGGTAGCGGACCTTCATGTTCGGTTTTTGACATGTTCTTATTCCTCGGTAAGCATTAGGTACCTAACCGATAAAAGGGTTGCGCTCACATTGAAATTACAGAGCCAAGTTTCCCGGCGGGTTGAGAAGAAGGAATACCGCAAATTTTGGATTGTCATTCCAAATGAGGTTGTCGAAAGACTTGGTTGGGAAAGCGGGGAAGAACTTGAACCCGAGGTCAAAGGACAAACGCTTATCATACGTAACGTTTCCCCGTAGGGTTCTCATGACAAAACATGGACTGGATAAAGGGAGTATTTTCAAGCCTCTTACTCAACTGAGAAACATTGGGTCCGCCATGTCAGGCAAAATGTATGTCTGCAAATGCGGAATGATATTCGATAGCGCAGACAAGTTTAACGAACATATGAAAGAAGTGCAGAGAAAGCAACTCGTTCTGCCCGGTTAGGTTCCCTCTCCATGCCGACCGGGTGCGAATAGGTGATTGCCCGCGAGAATCGACATTATGCTTGAGAATTTACGGGAATTCGCGGACGAGAGCTTACCCCGGAAAGCCCTCGTGAACACGAGAGAAACAAGCACGAACACACGAGACTTTGCCCGCACAAAGTCAACAAGGGGATTCCCATTCCCGAGAAGGGAACAGAAACGTCCCAATGGGTCGCGCCCATACAGCTATTCTGCAAGAACACCAAAAGTCAGTCTGTATCGCAACCTCCCAAAACCATACTGGATTACGGTCAAAATCCTCCCGTTGGCGAAAAATTGAAACGCACAGCACTGGCGCTTCTGATAGTAATAATCGCGCTCTTCGCCTACATTGGCTACGGCGTCGTCTCTAATCTGGTTCAGTACAGAATCACGGTCTCGCAAACAACTCTGAGACTTGGCACGCCTATTGTCGGCGTATGCCGTAGTCGAGCTTCACGGGGTGAAGAGACCGAGAGAAGAATGCAAACTCCCCCTGATCGAGAAACTTCGATTTCTCTCGCTTCACTGATTTTTGCTATTCATCCTCGGTGCGTTCTACTGACCCATACACAATCGGAATCAGAATATACGGACAAGAACCCCATACGCCAACAGGCTGAGGCTCTCTACGTCTGAGACAGCTCAACCGCATACTCCCCCTGTTCCACGACGTGTCCAAGAAAATAGTCGAGATGGCTAAGGCGCATCGTTACGGAATAGTCATGGAACGATTGACTGGGATACGAAGGCTCTACCGGAAAGGGAATTGGGCAGAGTAGAAACTATCGGGCACTTAGGCGTGTTCTGACTCCGTCTCTTTTCGTCGCGCTGCACGATGTCATAGACGAAACTCTAATTGAAAATAGCCTGCCTCGAATTCAGCCTTCAAATCCTTCGAAGTATAGCGTTCGCGATACTTCAGTTTGAAGTGGGCGAATTCATGAGCGCAAATTTCAAGATAGAACTGGAAAAATTTGTCATTGACAGAGAGCGGTACGTTCTCATTAGAGCATTTTTTCGTCTACATTGTGCCCACGGTGACCTCTGAGTTGGAAAAAAAGGGGAGAAGTTCGGGGTTGAGTGGATGGTTACTTATGCGCTCTTCTCCAAATGAAGCTACCTAACATCGCCACGCCCAGCGAGGCTAATGCTGGAAGCGCGATGCTGATCATTGCAATGCCGGAAACCGGGGATATGGGTCCAGAATTGACTGACGCTGTACTTACTAATTGGTGAGTTTGGAGGTTGACATGCCAATTCCCCAATTTTGCGTTGTGCGCGTCAGCGAAAAGTTGTTTGACAAGCAATGGTTGGTCGGTGATATACATCACAGATTGTCCCGGTTGCAGAATCGGAGTACAGGCAGCTGGGTAAGGAGGACAGCCTACGGCAGTCACGATGGAACCATCAGTTTGGTTATAGACAACGTAGTACGTGTACCCCGGCTGGGGATCTGTTGAAGCTGCGAACGCCGGTAGGATACCGGTAGCTAAGCTTGCAACAATCAGTATCGCTAATCCTATCAGAGCAATGTTCCTCATTTCTCGTCTCCTCAGTAATACATTGCCGTAACCAGAACATTGTAGCATTGGGACCGGGAATCTTGGTTATTGATGCCGAGGATCAAGTACATACTCGTATCGAGACTTGTACTTAGCGTGCTACCATATATTTCTCCCCCGTTAGTTTCCCATTCGATTGCGGCACCGAAGTACGAGGCATGATCGTTGGGGTCGATGATGAAACCCCAATTCGCGTATTGTGTGTTGTCACCGCCATTGAGTCCGATAGAAACCTGTACAACCCATAACGTTGTTGAAGATGGACCTGCGTTAGAGTACAAGTAATTAGTAGAAGTGCTCTGGGACGCAACGCAGATGTTCCAAGTCTGATGGTTTGAGTAAATAGTCATCACGTTCGCCCTTACTGGTTGCATTGTGCTAAGAGTCGCAAGAACAAGTATTATAAGAGGTATGGCGAATGTTGTAATAGTTCTTGTGGATGCCATCCTATTTTCGAACGAACATTTTCGCTTGGGATGGTCTTTAACGTTTCCGTGCACTCTTCAACACAAGTGAAGTGAAAAAAATAAACCCCGCCGCCTGTTTACAATCGGTTGCAAACTAAGAAAGTCCTTTCTATCGAAGAAGTGAAGGCTTCCGTTTCTAAGCGATTCCTTTTTCGGGCGGAATAGGTCCAAATGCGAGAGTGTAGGCATGTCGATGTGCCCCTACCATTCGTCCTTTGATACTGAGCGCCCCATATCCATGCTGTTTTGCGCCGAGAAATTCCCAACACACAAATCGACCGCGACGTACAGTTTTATGATGATTCCAAAAGTCCAAATCACTCATTGGTTGCGTGTGATTCATTGCGGTCCCTCACGAAAATAAACAAAAATATTTCGCGAATCACGACACCCCATCCGAGGGTTCGACCGGCAAACGCAAAGCCCCACGACGATGAGGGAGAAGACGAGCAAAAATCGCGTTCAGCACGGCGCGATACCGTTCCGCGGACGATGGGGCGAGATCGGTTGATGAAAGGGACCGGTACCACTCATCCACGATACGCTCGCAATGCATCGAGTCCGAAGAACTGGGTTTAGTCTCGTCCCGACGATGTTGAGCAAGCCAAACGAGAGGGTCCACGCCACGCGGCGGCGAATCGTGCGGCTCAGCCCTAAGCAGGAACGAATAAAGCGGCTAATCCAAGAGAGAAAAGTGGAGTGGTTCGAGTTTCCCGTTCGATAGCTAAGAAGGATGCGAGGCTGCCCGAAATTGACTATGTGCTTGTGTCACATTATCGAAACCGGACCAAGCAAACAAGTCGTGACGTCGCGCAAATCTTGGCGCATTATGTTTACCGTCCCTTCTCACACCCGAATGCACTCGGTCGGACCGTATATGGGGTCCCAAGAGGCTAACCACTTTTCGACCTAAGGATGTGTGGCGTCCCAGACCGGCAACGTTGACTACTTCCTCTTGCGGAAGATTTGGGTTCCGTCTTCCAACTTGCACACGTAATCAAAGCCCGACTCGACTAAGCCCGCAACATCGGAAAGGGACTTGGCGGCTTTGCAAATGAACGAGTCATCATCAGAAACTTGTAACTGAACATATTTCAGCGTGTTTCCGATGTTCTTGTGTCCGAGGAGTCGGGAGACGTGAACGAGGTCCTTGGTCTTGTGGTATTCTGTGCTCCCCTTCCAATGCCGTAACGTGTGGAAATGAATGGCTTGGATGCGGGGGTTACCCAACTTGGTTGCTATCCTCTTTCTCGACTTTTGGAAGAGTCTCCCAAAATGATTGAGGGTCCCATCTCTCCATACTTTCGGTCCATCTTTCGGAAGGGTGCCGAGTATTTCGACAAGTCGGGGACTTAGTCTTAGCTGTCGCGGATTGCTGTTCTTCTCCGGGGTTATTCTAACGGTCCTTTGTTCCAAGTCCAAGTCGGTCCATTTGACACCCCACGCCTCACCCGCACGTGCTCCGGTCTCTTTCAGAAATTGAAGGAACGAAGCGACTCTCTTCGAGCAACCGCCAATGAGTAGGTCAATCTCTCCCTCGTTCGGAAGGAAGGGAAGTTTGTCCACTCTTCGATAGCGGGGCTTGGAGAATGGGATACTTTGGAGCTTGTAGAAGTTGTCGAGAACATTCGACGCGATCTCTTTGGTTCCGAGACTCCAATCTAAAGTTGAGAGGTAGGTTTTAACCGCCTCGGTATCCTCAAGGTTACAGTTCCTTGAGAGCCGTCTGAGTATTCTAACGGACCGGTCAATACTCGACTCTCGATATCCGTTTTTTCGTAGGTGGAATCCATATTCCACAACCTTCCCAAGAGAATGTTCGTAGGTTGGAACATGGTGCGGGAGGTGGGATTTGAACCCACGAACCCCTACGGGACAGGCGCCTCAGGCCTGCGCGTCCAAGACCCCTTCAGCCATCACAGGGTCTCTTTGACCTGGCTTGGCAACACGAGCCGCCGTAAACAGCGGACTCCCGCACACCAGCCAGAACCGCTCCCGCAGAGAACCAAGCCCGGGACAAGGCCCTAATTGGCTTTCCCCAGCGCCGACACTTCATCAAAAATCCGGAAAATGTTTAATTCAAGCCCAACCCACCCCCGCGACAAACCAAGACCCTGCTTATCGTAAGCGACCAGGAGAAACAAGACCACCCATGGCCACGAGACACCGGAAGACAAGACGCCTACGAGCCAGCCGATGCCACGGCTGGGGACGATCCGGCCAACACCGCGACTCAGGAATGCAAGGAGGACACGGAAACGCAGGATGGAAACGCCACCGGTGGAGCAGCGTCATCCGCTACGGATGGCAGATAGGAAAAACAGGATTCACACCAGTCAACCCGAAAAACCAGAACACGATCAACGTAGGCGAATTAGACCTCGGACTCGACACGCTAACTGCACAGGGCAAGACTAAACAAGCCCAGGACAAGATCGAGATCAACCTTGGAGAGATAGGCTACACGAAGCTCCTCGGCAACGGAAGAATAACGCGACCCCTCAGAATAATAGTCGCCCAGTGCTCAGAGAAAGCCGCCGCGAAGATCAGCCAAGCCGGCGGACAAGTCGTACTCCCACAGACAGCCGATCCCGTCAAAGAAGGCTGATCCCAAACGGTCCGATTCATCGAACTCTTCCGGCCCCTAACCCGCGTCCTACCCAGCGTCCGGCCCCCAGACCGAGAAGTAGGATTCACAGAGAAACTGATCTGGACAGCCCTAGCACTAGTCGTCTACCTGATAATGGCCGAGACCCCCATCTACGGCGTACCACACACCGGAGGAGTAAACGACCCGTTCGGACCACTGAGAGTCATCTTCGCAAGCCAGCGAGGAACACTGGTCGAGCTCGGAATAGGCCCAATAGTCACAGCCGGACTAATACTCCAAGTCCTATCCGGCTCCAAGATGATAAACGTAGACTTCACCAACCCCAACGACAGAGCACTCTTCACCGGCGCCAGCAAAGTACTCTCAGTATTCATGACCCTATTCGAAGGACTCGCATTCATCCTCGGAGGAGCATACAACGTCACCAGCCAGACCACCGGCATAGCCCAACCACCCAGCATACAGGACGCTTTCTTCATACTCGTCCAACTCCTCGTCGCCGGAATAGTCATAATCCTCCTCGACGAAATGCTCCAGAAAAAATGGGGATTCGGAAGCGGCATAAGCCTCTTCATCGCAGCAGGCGTCTGCCTCTCCATAGTCTGGGACACCATCGGACCAATCAGCCCCGTCTCCGACAACCATTACCTAGGCGCGCTCATCGCCTTCTTCCAATCCCTACCCACCGTCCTAGCGAGTCCGACAAGTCTCACAGCATGGTGGAGCGTACTCTACCGAGGAGGAGGCCTACCCGACATGCTCGGATTCATCACCACACTAGGCGTCTTCCTCATCATAATCTACCTCAACGGGCTCCGCGTCGAAGTACCAGTATCCTACGCGAGATACCGGGGCTTCAGAGGAAGATTCCCCATCAAATTCTTCTACGTATCAAACATACCAGTCATCTTTGCAGCAGCACTATTCGGAAACGTATACTTCATCGGCCAACTAATCTTCAACCGGTACAACCCCGGTTGCTCCAGCACGGGAGTAGACTTCTGGCTCAGCCTCATACCCGGCTGCTACACGCAACAAAGCGCCCAACAGGGCGGACAACTAATACCGTCAAAGGGACTCGCCTACTACACGTTCGCCCCACGATCCTTGAGCATCGTGCTCGGCGACCCAGTAAGAGCCGCAGTCTACATGGCCATATTCGTCCTAGCGTGCGTCTTCTTCGCCGTAACCTGGGTCGAGGTCGGCGGAATGGACTCGAAGACCGTGTCCAAACAGCTCATCGACTCCGGGATGCAGATCGAAGGATTCCGGCGATCCGGATCCACCGTGCGCCAGATTCTCGACCGGTACATACCGGCCGTCACAGTAATTGGAGGAATAACGATCGGAGTAATAGCAGCGGGAGCAGACTTCCTCGGAGCCTTCGGAACCGGAACAGGAATACTGCTCACAGTCGGCATAATCCAGCAATACTACGAGATTCTAGTAAAGGAGAGAATCACCGAGATATACCCAGGCACAAAGGGCCTCCTTGGATAGTGAGCACGATGCCCGGGACGATCATCGTAGCAGGCATACCCGGGGTAGGCAAGACGACAGTCCTCCAGGAGCTGGAGGCCGTCGCGAGAGAAAAGAATGTCCCGTTAAAGATCATAAACTTCGGAAACGTGATGAACGAGCTGTTCAAGAAGCGAGGCAAAGCAATTCACCGAGATCACATGCGTAGAGAAGAGATCTCGCTCCAGGCGAGAGTACAGCAGCAAGCCGCACGCGTCATCTCCAAGACCCCAGGAAACTCAGCGCTGGTCGTAGACACACACATGTTCGTGAAGACCACCGAGGGAATATGGCCTGGTACCCCACGCAAAGTCCTTGAGGCTCTAGATCCGGAAATCATCATACTCATCGAGGCAGAGCCTGAAGAAGTAGCGCGAAGGCGAGCGGCAGACTCAACACGATACCGAGACACCGGAAGCGTCGAAGAGGCGAAGTCCGATCTGCAATGGTCAAGGTACATGGCAAGCGCCAACGCCGTCCTGGCGGGGGTTCCGATACAGATAGTGCACAACCGTGACGGCCAACAACGACAGACAGCCACGGACATATTGGATATAATCCAGAAGCGCAACTAAAATGAGCTTCATAGACGATATCATCCATTTCCTGGGAGGACCCCTCCAGCAAGCCTGCAACCCCAACAACCTGCCAGATCACACCTGCGTGCCGTTGTCTACATTCGCTGTCTTTGGCGCAGCCCTACTTCTCTCTCTAGTCGCGATGAGCGCGAACAGGTTCCTCGTCAACTACAAGATGGTCGCAAACAATAGACGAGAATATATGAACTGGATGAACTCGGTACGGAAAGCCCGCAAGGACGGAGACGAAAAACAGCTGGACAAACTCATGAGACGCCAATCAGCAGTAATGAAGATGAGCTCCCGAGCGACACTCGAACAGCTGAAGACCTATCCGATAACCATCGTCCCGTTCTACCTCATATACGCGATCCTCGGCTACGCCCTCGGCTCTCTCCAAGCCGTAGCCTACTCGCCGTTCATGATTCCATTTGCCGCGGTCACTCCAGCAGGCTTCGCCTCAATCCTCTCCCTCTTCTTCTGGTACCTCATCTGCTCCTTCACCATCAGCATACCACTCTCAAGAATATTCGGAGTCTCAGCCGCCTTCTCAATGACTCCGACCACTGGAGACGCGAAATGACGAAGCCGTCCCAGAAGACTCACGGACGAAGAAAATTGGCAGTAAGTCTGCCTTCCGGCAGAAGGACTCTCCACTTCGAGCCACGAGCCCCCGCCAAGGCCCAGTGCGCCAGATGTGGTAGAGAGTTGCACGGGGTTCCCACTGCAAAGCCCCAAGCGTACGCTAGAAGCTCCCGTGCGCCAGGGAGACCGTATGGCGGAGTCTTATGCCCGAACTGCCTCTCAGCCGAGATCCGGAGCCTGGTGCGCGCCTCCGGAACCGCCACATGATCATAACCGTCAGCGGACCCCACGGCACGGGCAAATCAACCTACGCGATCAGACTTGCGCAAGCTCTCCATCTCAGACACGTCTCAGCAGGAGTTCTCTTCCGAAGAATTGCCAGAGAGCGGAACCTGTCACTCGAAGACCTCGGAAGCAGGGCTCTAGAGAACTCTTCCATCGACAAGATGGTGGACGAGAAGACCGTCAAGGAAGCGGAAGAAGGTGACGTGGTTGTAGATGGCCAGCTCGCGGGCTGGGTGTTAAAGGACAAGGCAGACCTGCGAATCTTCCTCACAGCGCCAGAGCCCGTCCGGCTAGAGCGAATCGCAAGGAGGGACAAGATCGACGTCCATCACGCTCAGGCTCAGACCGAGCAGAGAGAATCGATCCAGCGCGAAAGGTATCTCCGCCACTACGGATTCCATGTCGAGGATAGGTCGATCTATCAACTAATCCTCGACACAAGCCTAGGGTCGATAGAGGACACAGCGCGGGTCCTCATAGATGCAGCACGAATGGTAAAGAGAGCGAAGAAACATGGGCGGAGAGCGACGAAACCTTAAATGAGAAATTTCCGAGCACAGCCCCACTAGGACGAGATCATCGCGATGCCCACCATAGAAGTCGGACGCGTCTGCGTCAAACTCAACGGTCGAGAGGCCGGACACAAATGCATCATAGTAGACGTGATAGACAAGAACTTCGTCCTCATCACCGGACCAAAGAAAGTCTCCGGAGTCCGGCGTCGTAGAACGAACGTGAAGCATCTCGAACCAACAGAAGATGCGATAGACATCAAGAAGGGAGCCTCCGACGAAGATGTTGCGAAGGCGATAGGAAGAGGTAAGAAGGCTGAGACGTTCAAGGAGCCCGTTCTCCCGAACGAGATCATGATGACCGGCTGATCCTCCCCGACACCTAGCAACACTCCTCCCGAGACTCGTACAGTCTACCATTCGGGATTCTTTAAGAGACGCGACCAAGAACTCGACGGCGATAACGATTGTCCCAACTCCCCCCTTGGGAATCCGAGAGGAAGATGCTGGTCAAGTTCGAAGAGGAGACCGACCCGTCTTACGGTTGTCCTCCTCTGAAGAGACCCATAGACCAACACGTTCGGTTTGGACTTGTCAACCTGGACAAGCCTTCCGGACCCTCCAGTCACGAAGTCGTCGCATGGGTCAAACGAATGCTGGGGCTGAAGCACGCGGGCCACGGCGGAACTCTAGAGACCAGACCAAGGTCGGAGCAATCCAATGGTCACTGGCGTACTGCCCCTAGCGCTCGAAGAGGCTACCAAGACGATCCAATCATTCCTGCTAACCGGCAAAGAATACACTTGCGTCATGACCCTACACGGAGACGTTGACCTCGCTAGGCTCCTTGCCGTTCTCGAAGAGTTTGTAGGCGATCTCTTCCAGCGGCCGCCTGTCAGGGCAGCCGTTAAGAGAGACCTTCGAAGAAGAAGAATCTACTATATCCGGGATGTCGAGGCTGACGGCCGAGAGGTCCTGTTTAGAGTCGGTTGTCAGGCTGGCACCTACATACGGAAGCTTGTCTACGACATCGGCGAGGTCTTGCAGGTGGGAGCTCACATGCGGGAACTCCGACGGACACGCGCAGGGAGCTTCACTGAGGCGGACGCGAGCTCCCTATACGATGTGCTAGAATTGTCTCAGTCGACCGGTGATGAGAAAGAGGTTATGGCTAGACGGGTAGTCAAGCCGATGGAATCAGCGTTCGATTATGTTCCTCGAGTCTACATGCGGGATTCCGCCGTGAATTCGATCTGTCATGGAGCTGATCTGGCAATTCCGGGAATTGTACGATTCAACAACGGTATTCTTCCGAGGATGCCGATAGCACTCTTCACTTTGAAGGAGGAGCTGGTGGCATTGTCAAGGGCGCTCATGTCGAGCGAGCAGATGTTGAAAGAGGAGCATGGAATGGCGGCTAAGACAGTGAGAGTCATAATGGCGGCCGACACGTACCCTCGCATGTGGAAGACCAAGTCGACCCCGACGGTTCAAGTTCCAAGCTGAGCCCTCCTTCATGACAACGAACGAGGTTTCCTTCCTCTGCAACTGCGAGAATGAGATAGTCGTGAAAGTCACCCCAGATGAGGAGTATACCATCGTCTGTCCAAAATGCGGTCAAGAATATCGTTTCACTGGCGCGAGCGCGCTGAGATGGGGTTCACGGTCAGCGTAACAGGACGATAGCAACAGCGGTGGCAGTCCAGAGCGGGATTGTCACAACCGCCCAGACTGCCCGATTCCAGGTAAGCACCTTCTGCCCATCCAGAATGAAAAACGGTATCATGTTGAACGCTCCAAGCCAAAGATTGATCAGAATCGACTGGGTCAAGGGGTCGAATCCATAGATCTTCACTCCGACTCCAGCGGCCAAGAGACCGAAATAGATCACGGCTGATATAGTGGCCGCGGCTACGTTTATCACGGGTCCGACGAGCGAGATGATCCCGTTTGTCTTTCGATCCATCACATCGCCGATATAGCTTGATCGAGACGCGATGTAAACAGCTCCAGGCGCAGCGAAGATGAAGGCTCCTTGTGATACGACGGAAAAGACGAGTGACATGATGGCTCCGACGGTCCAGAGCTTGAACTCGGCCCATGCGCCGTATCTCTGAGCGGTGAACTTGTGGGCGAGTTCGTGTCCCAAGAAGCTCGTTCCTATGATGAGTAGCGTCAGGAGGAAGACTTCGAATAACGCTATCGGCTGGGACCACCAACTTGGTTGGTACATGTATCTCATGGAGAAGCTGACGCCGAGCACTACCCATGCGATACTGAGCGCCAGAATTTCTCGTCCAGGCATGAGACTGATCCGTGGCGAACGTATCAGTCGTAGTGTAGTCCCGCCTTGTCTACGCTCTAGGTGGACCGGTTGTCTCGGTGCGCGGGCCTGTGAAATGTTCGGGCATTCATGGTTCTCGGGAAGCCGGTGGTAGACGCAGTGTACGTGGCCGCAGTAGCGGCAGACGTAGGGGATGAACTCTTCTGCCCCGCATACTGCGCAGCGCTCCAAGATGGCCTTGTTCTTAGGAGGGGTTAGTCTCTTAAAATCGTGCCTCCAAGAGGCAATTTGCGACGGTTACGGGTCCCGCCGGGGCTGGGTAACACACGGCTTAGGACCGTTCCCATAGATAGGGTTTCGTAAGGGTGGCGTCCCCCGGGCGCGGGCACTGCCATTCGCCCGTTAAGGGTTGTTGGCTGGCCCGCTCCCATCGCCACTCTCGTTACTCTTTTCCTATCGTTCTGCTTCCTTGCCGGGAGTTGGAATGGTCTTGGGGGCGCTGGGCTCGATTGTTGTTTTCCAAAGGAGAAAAATAGTTGTTGAGGGGGTCTGGTCTGGTAGGCCGGGATTCCGGAGCCTGGTACCGGGCAGTCTGCCTAGCGCGCGGGCCCATGTCTGGAATAGGCTCTCCTGTCAGCCTGTGGCCCTTCGGGCCGCGTGGGTTCAAATCCCACTCCCGGCGCCAACACATTTGACTGGACAGAAAGTGTGAAGGGTTTCTGGAGTTCTGGGATGCCCCCCCCGGGGGGTCGAACAATAGATAACTGGAAGAGAATAGTTAGTGGAAAAAGAGAGATAACGATTTGGAGAAGAGATAACAGGAAAAGGAAGGACGATGTAGGAGAGAAAGATTTCTCCGCTCCCTTAATTCTCGTGGGATCTGCGTCGCGAGGGTCAACGTTTTTGAGATTTTCATGAGGGGCCTCCACCAGTTGAACCCGATCTGGGCTTAGACTCCCGTTTGTCGCGCAGAATCGGCTGGTAAGCCGTTTTCGCAGGTGCGAGTTATCCGTATGTATCAGCGTGAAAAAGCTACAGTTTCGAATTGAATGCCTAGAATCGCGTTCTGGGCTGATTTCGAAGTTGAAGACGCAGACGGGTGTTAAAAGGGGGGAGTTCTCAAGGAAAGCTGGTTGAAGCTTTGAACGGTTTGGAAATCCTCCTTCCGCATACTTGGGTGGGCGAAGCTAGTCTGAGGTTTTCTACACGTCTCACTGCTTCAGGCTGGGGCGGGATCGTATTACGATCTCTCGAGCCGCTTCAATCTGTCGCGGATACTCCTTTCCTCGCCCGGAGAGCTTCTTGTCTGCCTTGTGAGCATCAAGTTTGGCGACGATGTAGTCGACGGCCTTGTGGATGTCGAACTGTTTGCAGCTGAAAACGTCGACGAAGGCCGAGTTCTTGTCCGGGAAGGTGTGTATGCTGATGTGGCTCTCGGCGATTATGACGAAGCCGCTGACTCCCCATTCGGAAGGATTGTCGCTTGGGCGATAGATGAATGTGTAGGGCGGGGTGATCTTGTGCATCCCGATAACATCGGGAAGCTCGTCTAGGAGATCGTAGATGTGAGAAAGGTCGGAGAGCTTTCGAGGATCACACTCCGACAAATCCAGAGTCAGATGAGGTCCAAACATTTCTGGAATTTTTTCTAGTCCGAATTTTTCCGGATGATCACACACAATGCCCGTGGCGTATTTAAGAATTGTTTGCGCGAAGATCGCAGGCACCGGTAAGTTTTCTGTCCAACAAATTTTTTCTTTCAACGGAGAAAAATTTCTCTGCGCGAACTTTTTCACCGAAAAACAGATCAACGAGCCTGCTGAGAGAAAGAATTCACCGGAAAAAAATGCTGCGGTGAGGAGGAAAACTTGGGAAATGTCGGCCGCGCGTCAACCAACTATCGGCTTGCACACAGTTGGAGCAAAGTGGAAACATTAAATTACGCCACAGAATCTCCTCACTGTCTCACAGGGAAACTGATGTCAAGAGAGTTCAGGCACATCCTCCGTTTTATGGGAACCGACCTAGACGGCAGCAAGAAGGTCATCTACGGGATCAGCAAGATTAGAGGGGTCGGGCCCAACCTCGCTCAGGCTATTGTAAAGGTCGCTAAGATCAACCCTGACGCCCGAATAGGCGCCCTGTCCGAGGCAGAGATGTCCAGGGTCGAAGATGCCATCCGCGATCCCATAAAGCACGGCATCCCCCCACGGATGGTTAACAGACGGAAGGACATCGAGACGGGACGAGACATGCATCTCGTCGGACCCGACTTGGTTCTAAAAATCAAGTCTGACGTGGACCTGATGAAAGACATCAGGAGCTGGAAGGGAATAAGACACTCACTAGGCCTAAAGGTTAGAGGCCAGAGAACGAGGACAACAGGAAGGTCTGGAAAGGCGGTCGGTGTGAAGAAGAAGGTTCTCATGGAAGCAGCTCGAGCAGCTCAGAGGAAGCCTGCGGAAGAGAAGAAGTAGAAAGAAGCATGGGAGATCCAAGAAAACCGCACAAGGCCTTCGAGACCCCAAGACATCCTTGGCGTAAAGACCAGCTTGAAGAGGAGCTTCATCTAGTCGGAGAATACGGGCTCAGAAACAAGAGAGAACTGCGCAGGCACGAGACCGACCTCTCGCAGATTAGAGGAATAGCGAGAACACTACTGGGATCAGAGGAAGAAGCGCGTGCTCAGCTTGAACGGCAATACCTGACAAGTCTCGCGCGTCGGGGAGTTCTCCCAGAGTCAGCGGCAGTCGACAATATTCTAGATCTCAACGTCAAGGATCTGATGGAACGAAGACTCCAGACCATAGTCTACAGAGCAGGCCTAGCCAAGTCCATTCACCAGGCGCGTCAGTTCGTCATCCACGGTCACATTAGTGTCGCGGGCGACATTGTCACCGTGCCCAGCTACGTCGTCCTTCGAGATCAAGAGTCCAGAATCGCCTTCCACCAGGGAAGCCCGCTGACTAATGCTCAACATCCCGCAAGAGCAGCACCAACCGGCAAGAGGGTAACCAGAATAATCGAAGAAGCGGGAGTGCCGGCCGCACCAACCGCGCCAATCCTCCCCGAGGTCTCGCCAGAAGTGAGGGACGAGGTCCAAGCGGAACAACCGCTAGTGCTCCCAGAGACTGAGGAAGAAACGCCAGCAGAAGCTACAGAAGAGAAACCGTAACAACCCGTTTAAACTATCTCCCTCGACCGATTGGACTGAGTACTGCGATGGTCGTCTCAACAGCCATTCTCCTAATCGTCGGAGGAGTCTGCGCAGCGGCGCCTCTGTTCAAACGAGTCTCGAAAGGCTTGGAAAAGGTCTTGGTAATCGTCGGACTCGTTGTAGGAGTCGCAGTGATCATTGTCACGATAGACCTGGCGCTCGGTTTGGGCATCCTCTCGAGCATTTTCGGAATAGGATTCGCGCCCGGACCGAGTCTGAACAATTCGTACCTCCAATATTACCTGGTTGTCATGGCCGTGCTCGGAATACTCCTCTTCTCCCGCCCACTCCGGAACGTACGCTGGGCCTCACTGATGGCACTCGGAGTCGGGATCCTCGTAGCCGCATATCTCCACACAGCCTTCTCCGTATCCAGCACAACCATCCTCGGTGTTGTCTTCATCATCACCATTCTGATCGTATACACACTCCTGAGATTCGTCGAAGATATCCTCGAGTTCATAGGAACAGTACTCGCATTTCCACCAGTCGCGATAGCAGTAGGACTAGTAAGCATCTATTTTGGAATCATAACCTACGGAAGCTGACAGCCAAGATTCCGCGGAACCAAGTTACAAATTCGACGAACTTGCCGCAACTCTCCGCATCCAAAGGAGGGTTAGAAACGAGATCAACACAACCACAGACAGCGCGACTATTATGGAGATGTACGGCGCACCATCGGCCCCAGCGCCGCAAACGAGAATGACCGGGAAAGGCCAGAAGAAACAGCCTCCCGCAGAACCCGACATTACTGAACTCGACAAAACAAGAACAGAGCCAACAAGAATGAGCCCAAACGCGACTGCAAGAAGAAGTGGACGCGTCTTTTGCGGGCCCATGGTCTCACTCTAGAAATATCCTTGGAGCAACAGTAACACGATGAGTGCGGCGACTAGAACTATCGAGAGCACCAAAAGCACTTTCGCTGATTCTCTGTCGCTTCCAAAGATAATAGGGAAGGGCCCGACGATTACGACTGCTCCTCCTCGCGCTTTCACGTTGTCTGTCTTAGCGATAGAGAGGATCACAACGAACAGGGCCAGCAGGACTCCTGCTATGATGAGGATCACTCCAAGAGTTACGGGGCTCAGATAGGGAATGTGCGATTCCCCGGTCTCTAATACAGCTAAAAACTCGTTAGCTTTAAATAAAGTCCGACGGGGCGGGCTGGACACTTCAGCGTCGGAAGCATGATAATTAGATGGATATCAAGGTCCTGAACAGGGAACAAGACACCTTACGCTTTGTTCTTTCCGATGTTTCGCCAGCCTTCGCGAATGCGATCCGACGAATCATCCTCGCGGAAGTCCCAGTTATGGCGATCGATGATGTCATGATTCTCGAGAACAGTTCTGTCATGTACGACGAGATACTCGCCCACCGCCTCGGGCTTATCCCGGTAACCACGGACCCAACATACAACCTGCCAGAAGAATGCACCTGCAAGAGCGAACTGGGATGCGAAAAATGTAGAGCATCATTATCGCTTGAGATTGAAGCCTCGGACCCGGTCGAAGTAGTGTACACGTCAAACCTGAAGCCGGAGAATCCAGAGGTGAAGCCCGTCTCAGACAAGATCCCAATCGTAAAACTCGCTCAGGGACAGAGGGTGAAGCTTGAGGCATACGCTCGGCTAGGAAGAGGAAGAGATCACGCAAAGTGGCAGCCGGCCTCAGCTTGCACGTACAGCTATGACGAGAAACTACGAACTTTCAGTTTCTTGGTGGAATCAACCGGAACACTGCCGCCGGAGAAACTCGTACTCGAAGCAGCACGACTGATCAACGGAAAGACACTCGGCTTTGAAGAAGGACTCGGAGCAGTAGTCGAGAAATGAAAAAGCCCGAATCACTTCCTCAGTCAGAAGAGATCGTTGACGCGTCCAACCTCATCCTTGGAAGAATGGCGAGCTACGTGGCCAAAAAGGCTCTGGAGGGAAACCGGATCGTTGTTCTCAACGCGGAACGAGCAGTAATCTCAGGTACTAAGGAGAGAGTTGTCGCTAGGGCCAAACAGAAGCTGAAGACCAGAACCCTCGGAAACTTGGAGAAGAGCCCAACGCACCCACGAAAGCCGGACGGCTACGTCCGCAGAGTCATCCGAGGAATGCTCCCTTGGAAAAAACCTTCTGGAAAGCAAGCGTTTCACAGGGTCAAAGTCTACATTGGGACACCAGACGAATATCGTGACCGACCTGGAAAGACAATCGAGGGCGCAGAATCATCTAAACTCAGAGTTCCATACATTACAGTGGCGAGATTATCCGAAGAAATCGGAGGATTCGTGAGTGAGTGAAAAGAAGAAGGTCGCCCTTGAGACCGGGAAGAGAAAAACGGCCGTCGCAAGAGCGATCGTCAAGCCCGGAAAGGGACGAATCTACATCAACGACATCTCACTCGAATACATGTCCCCAGAGGTTGCAAGGATGAAAATCCAAGAACCCTTGATGATAGCAGGCGATAGGTCGAGGCAGGTTGACATCCGGGTCAACGTTGAAGGCGGTGGAGTAATGGGTCAAGCCGAGGCTGCTCGAATAGCAATCGCCAGGGCGCTAGCAGGATGGACAAAGAGCACCGAACTCAGAAAGAGCTTCATGGCGTTCGATAGAGTAATGATTGCAGGAGACCAGAGGGTCGCAGAACCCAAGAAGTTCGGCGGACCCAGCGCAAGACGGAGGAAACAGAAATCGTACCGGTGACAAGCCCAGAATGATAATTCCTGTTAGATGCTTTACATGTGGCAAGCAGATCGCCGACAAGTGGGAGACCTTCAACCAGCGAGTACGCGCAGGCGACAAACCCCAGAAGGTCCTCGACGAGCTAGGACTCAGAAGATACTGTTGCCGGAGGATGATGATAACGCACGTCGAAATAATCGACGAATTCCTAAAGTATGCACAGGTAACCGCGAAGAGACGGAGCGAATTAGCCTAGGTCCTGCTGGATGGAGAGCCAGGACTTCGACGAGAGAGAAGCAATACCGAGAGCCGAAAACCTTCTCTTATCACTTGAAGAACTGTTGGCGGCGGGTCTCCATATTGGAACGAGGATCAAGACAGTCGACATGGAAAAGTACATCTTCAGAGTCCGTCCTGATGGACTGTTCATCCTAAACATCGGAGAAACAAACGAAAAGATCCGTATAGCCGCCCGGTTCATGGCGCGCTTTGAACCTACCCGGGTCATGGCAGTATCATCAAGACTCTACGGCAAAACACCCGTGGAGAGGTTCGCCGAAGTGGCAAAGACGCTCCCGGTGGTAGGCCGGTTCATGCCCGGACTAATCTCCAACCCGCTGCAGCCAAAACACGCCGAACCACAAGTCGTGCTGGTAACCGATCCAAGAGCAGACTGGCAAGCCATCAAGGAAGCAACTGCCGTAGGAATACCCGTCATAGCTTTGTGCGACACGGACAACGTTTTCTCAGGAGTCGACCTTGTCATTCCTGTAAACAACAAGGGACGAAGAGCCCTCGCAGTGGTCTACTGGCTCCTAGCCCGGCAGGTTGTGAGAGAGCGTGGAGAGATTCCACAGGATGGGAATATTCCGCTAACAATAGATGATTTCGAGACGAAGCTCGCCGCCATGCCCATGGGACGAGCCGGTGGCGAGGCGTGAAGAGACGCCGGCCAGCCCAAGCGGGAGCCTTCTACCCAGACACAGAAGGAGCTCTTAGGACCCAGATAGAACAGTCCTTCCTCCACAAACTCGGACCAGGATCGATCCCAGCAATCCCCGGAACTCCAAACAAGAACCTCCTAGGGCTCATAGTTCCCCACGCGGGCTATGTCTATTCCGGACCCGTAGCAGCACACAGCTACCACCACCTCGGATCAATGGGACTTGTCGGGTCCGTAATCATCTTGGGGCCCAACCACACGGGCATGGGGAGCGGAGTCTCAACAATGACCGAGGGGGAATGGAGCACGCCTCTCGGAGATGCCCCGATTGACGAGGAGCTCGCAAGGGAGATCGTTGATGACGCGGACATGATCGATGTCGAGGATGAGGCTCATCGAAACGAACACTCCATTGAAGTCCAACTGCCCTTCCTCCAATTCATCTATCCAAGACGATTCAAATTCGTCCCGATCTGCATGATGCTCCAAGACCTCCAGACAAGCATCGAGATCGGCAAAGCCATCATGAGAGCAGCGGAACGACACAACGCAACAATCATCGCATCGTCCGACTGGACCCACTACGAAGCCCAAGAAATCGCTGCGCCGAAAGACAGGCGAGCAATCCAAGCGGCACTGGAAATGGACGAGAAAAAATTCCAGCAGACCATAGAAGAGGAGGCCGTATCGGCGTGCGGATATGGCCCAGTCACAGCTATGATCCACGCAGTAAAATTACTCGGTGCCAAGAAAACGAATTTGCTTTCATACCAGACAAGCGGAGACGTGACTGGAGACAGGAGCGCCGTTGTAGGTTATGCCGCAGCAGCTTTCGAGAGGTGAACCCGGCTCGACGAAAACAAGAGAAGCCTATCTGGTACGGGCGCGCGCTCCAGGAAAAATAATCCTATCTGGAGAACACTTCGTGGTGCTCGGTGCCTCCGCCGTAGCTATGGCAATCGACTTCTACTCAGAGGTTGAGGCTAGACCGAATGACAAAAGCGGGGTCAGGATTGGAGTGGATGTCCCTCTAAGATTCCTCGCAAGATCTGACCGAGCTTCTCGAGTAATAGACTCCAAGGGTTTTCTCGAGCCACTCAGGATCGCCGCTGAAGCCACGCTGGACCGAATCGACAGGCCGACACAAGGAGTCGATCTAAATGTGGACTGCGAGATTCCCATTGCCGCTGGACTCGGCTCCTCTGCATCTACGACCGTGGCGATCATCTCCGCAGTATCCAAGTCGCTTGGAGTGGAGCTAGGAAGAAAAGAGATCTTCAAACTGGCCTTCATTCCGGAGGGCTTCCTGCACGGCAAACCGTCCGGAGTAGACCAGGCGACCTGTATCTATGGCGGAACAATACGGTTTAAGCGGCCCTCCAGCGTGAGGCCGGTCAAGATCCAGAATGATCCATTGCTTCTGCTCTGCGATACTGGAATACATCACGAAACTAAGACGCTCGTCGGGTCCGTAGTCAAAAAATCAAAGACTGAGAAAGGACACTTTCGCGATCATCTGGCGCAGGCGTGCGAGATCTCCAGAGGAGTATTGAAGGCGTTGAAGACTGGAGACATGGAAGATCTTGGCTCTCTAATGTCGCTAAATCACGAACTCCTCCAGAGGATCGGAGTCTCACACCCAAAGCTCGACAGACTAGTCACAGCCGCAAAACGTGCCGGCGCACTCGGAGCCAAACTAACCGGAGCGGGTGGAGGAGGATGCATAGTTGCGGTATGTTCGAACACGAAGTCCCGTGAAAAAATTGCGAGAACTCTGAGAAGAGACGGTGGAACACCATACAGGATCTCGCGAGACCTACACGGCGTCGACGCACAATTCACCTAAGCCCTCAAATAGGTTATCCGCAACCCACGCTTACAGCCGTCAGGGGGAACCGGGATGCCCAAACCATCCAACATCTCATCTTTCTACAAGCTACCACTGGAAGAGCGACTGGACAAGCTCAGAGATTTCTCAGGACTCTCTGACGAAGAAATCGAACTAGTGAAGAATGGCAAGCTATCTCTATCCACAGCCCAGCGAATGATCGAAAACGTTGTAGGAGTCCTTCCGATCCCGCTGGGAATCGCAGTAAACTTCCTCATCAATGGCAGAGACTATCTCATACCAATGGCGATCGAGGAACCCTCCGTGGTCGCCGCGGCCAGTCACGCTGCCAAGCTCGCTCGACCATCCGGTGGGTTTCAAGCGTCCAGCACAGACCCCATAATGATTGGCCAAATTCAACTCGTCAAGTCGCGCTCGCCAAGAGACGCCGAAAAACAAATTCTCGCATCGAAAAAGGAGATCTTGAACATAGCCAACCAGCAAGATCCCATGCTCATCTCAAAGGGAGGAGGCGCCAAAGATCTCCGGGTCAGAATCTTGCCCAGCCTGACCGGCACGATGGTGATAGCCGAGCTAATCGTCGACTGTCGAGATGCCATGGGTGCCAACGTTGTAAACACAATGGCTGAATCAGTCGCCCCATTGCTAGAAAAACTGTCCGAAGGGAGAGCAAACCTCAGAATCATCTCAAACCTAGCAGACAGGAGAGTAGCTAGAGCCAGTGTCGGGATATCGAAGGAGGCCTTGGGAGGTCAGGCTGTTGTTGATGGGATTGTGGACGCTTACGCCTTTGCAGCCGCAGACCCTTACAGGTGCGCAACTCACAACAAAGGGGTCATGAACGGGGTCACAGCTGTCTGCCTCGCAACTGGGAACGATACTCGCGCCATAGAGGCTGGAGCACACGCGTACGCCTCCAGGACCGGCCACTACTCCCCACTTACCCGGTGGAGTAAGAACGAAAATGGAGACCTTGAAGGATTCATAGAAATCCCTGCTGCGGTGGGGATAATCGGCGGAATAACCGCCGTTCATCCAACTGCCAAGATCTGCCTCAAGATTCTCGGAGTCAAGAGCGCCAAAGAGCTGGGAGAGGTGATGGCCTCTGTAGGGCTCGCACAAAACCTTGCGGCGCTAAGAGCGTTGGCAGCGGAGGGAATCCAACACGGGCATATGTCCCTTCACGCGAGAAACATCGCGGCGATGGCAGGAGCGGAGGGAGAAACGATTGATCTAGTTGCCGCCGCAATGGTTTCGGAAAAGAAGGTCAGACTGGACCGAGCCAAAGATCTCGTCGCGGAGATGGCCGCTTCAAAGAATCGGGCTTCCCCCCATCAGGAACCCCACCAGCCCAAGAAGCATCCAAAATAGGACCTGCGTCTTTACCGCACGCACCGTCTTCGGAGTCTGGTCTCTTAACAGACGATACGACGAGTAGAGGAAGCCGACATCCGCAACCGCGACTCCGGGGTAGTAGAACAGCGACACATTGTCGAAGAGAGGTGCCGTAAAACTGAGTACCACCGCAACCGCGAATAGAGAAGCTGTCATCCGGGCTGCTGGGCTTGTTCCCATCACGACCGCTACGGTTCTCACTCCTTTGGCACTGTCACCCACGATGTCGGCGATGCCCTTGGCAATTTCCCTAGCCATGTTGGCGAGGAAGGCGAGAAGAAAGAAAATGAAGAGTAGCGGACGTAGATTGCCGACCGCCAGTCCACCAAAGAAGAAGGGCAACGCGACATTGAAGCTGACAACAGCATTTCCCAAGAGCCCAGTCTTCTTTCCGCGGGTATTGTAGTAGGCCATGAGGGCCAAGGCTGCCAGAGCGGTCAAAAGCGTGAAAGCGCCCAAGAATGCAGAAAACGTGATGGCAAGACCCGAGAGAACGATCGAAAACGCATAGGCCTCACCGACGCCCACCCTGCCCGATGGGAGCGGTCGGTTTGGAGTGTTCACTCTGTCTATCTGGATGTCTTGAATATCGTTCAAAACCATAGTTCCTGCTAGGAGTAGCGATGCGGTTAGGAATCCGAAGACAGCGTTCGCGATTGGAGGAAGGCTGCCCAGAGCAATAGTCTCCCCAACTAGGACGGCCAGTCCAATCATGAGGCAGTTGGGAACCCTGACAAGAGTTAGGTAAGAACTTAGGTGAGATGATACCGAAGGATTGAACCTTCCAGCCTCTATTCTGGAGGACGGATTTGTGGATCCCACAAGAGACTCGTTTCAGAATAAGGCTAAATAAACTGCGGAGAGGGATAGCAGCCTTGTAAGCTAATGTCGGTGAAGAAAGAGTCCACTTTATTGGAGGATCTGAACCAAGCCCTCGCCGGGGAGACCCTGGCGGCGTTCCGGTATCTGTATCTGAGCAAGATTGCCAACGGTATCAATTCTCTCTCCTTGGCAAACATGTTTCAGGAGATCGCTAGGGAAGAGTGGGCTCACGCGTCAGCTTTCATGGGAAGGATCGTACAGCTTGGAGGAGTCCCTGTCTCGAGACCTGCTGAGATGGAGAAGAGAAGTTTTCTTTCGTATTCTGAACCGCCTCGGAGGGGTAATGATTTGAAGGCGCTGGTCAAGGATGGCTTGAAGCTTGAGAGAGCCTCGATCGACTTCTTTCAGAAGCTGGCGTTGAAGACACGGGACAGCGATCTGATTACCCACAAGATGGCAATGGATGTATTGGCCCATGAAGCAGGCGACGAGCAGAAGCTCGCCGCCTTACTTGACTAGTATTTCTGAACGGTTGCCTTAGACCCATCCGCGTACCTTCATAGCTTCTGTTACTTTTCCAATAGCGTAAATGTAAGCGCCCGTGCGCATATTCACATTGTTCTCTTGAGAAGTCTTCCAGACCTCCGCGAACGCCTTCTTCATTATCGTCTTCAGACGCTGGTCAACCTCCTCGGCGCTCCAGTAGAGATGCTGGAGATTCTGGACCCATTCCAGATAGCTCGTGCTGACGCCTCCAGAATTTGCCAGAATGTCAGGTATTAGAGTGACGCCTTTCTTGAACAGAATATCGTCCGCCTCTGGGGCGGTCGGCCCGTTCGCGCCTTCTGCTACAAGCTTCGCCTTTATCTTCCCCGCGTTCTTATCTGTGATTACATCTTCAAGAGCCGCGGGGACGAGAATGTCCACGTCGAGTTCGAGAAGCTCTTCGTTGGTAATAGGTTCGCTTCCGGGCAGATTTAGAACGTTACCAGTCTTCTTCTTGTGAGCCGCAACCTCGTTGAACCAAATCCCGCTCTTCTTCAGTGCTCCACCTTTAGAGTCCGATACCGCAACCACCTTTACACCCGCTTCTTCAAGGAACATGTGTGCATAGGATCCGACGTTGCCAAAACCCTGTATCGCGCATATGGTCTTCTTGAGATCCATCTTGAGATGACGAGCCGCCTCTTCTACGGTCACAGATACTCCACGCCCAGTGGCCGAGTCGCGCCCGAGCGATCCGCCGATTATCAGAGGCTTCCCGGTTACGACCGCGAACGGGTTGTTGCGATCGTTCTTGCTGTACTCGTCCATGAACCAGGCCATGGTTTGAGAGTCCGTGTAGACGTCCGGAGCAGCGATGTCCCGGAAGGGCCCTACTATCTCGCTGATCAAGGAGAAGAATGATCTCGACAATCTCTCCAATTCTGCGCGCGACAGGCTCTTCGGATTGACTGTCACACCACCCTTAGCACCGCCAAAGGGAATGCCTGCCACAGCGCACTTCCAGGTCATCCACATTGAGAGCGCCTTCACTTCGTCAATGGTGACATTGGGGTGGAACCTTATTCCGCCCTTGTAAGGTCCTAGAGCGTTGTTGTGCTGGCTCCTGAAACCCTGGTATAGGAGGATCCTTCCATCGTCCATTCTGACTGGAAAGTTGACGCTGAGAATCCGTCTAGGTTTCCGCAGAATCTCCTGAACGTTCGGGTCGAGCTTCATGATATCTGCGGCTCTCTGGAACTGTTCTAGAGCCATGTCGTACTGAGTCTTCTGCATTCCCAGACTGGCCGGCGCGGCCTCGTGCTTCGACGTTGTTTCCAGCAACAAGCAAGCCCTGATTTTGCACCGGAGCCGAGAAAATCTCCATTTAGACCTTTCTTTGCTGGATGAAAAAAATGTCAGTTGAAAGATCTGGCTTCAGTTTTCCGTGTAAGGGACAAGGCTTTTTATAAAGACCCAGGGCTTGCATCTCTCTGTTTCACGATAGGAGCGAATGAGCTAGATCATGTCCGCAAAGCCGCATCTCAACCTGATCGTGATGGGTCACGTAGACCATGGTAAGAGCACTCTGACCGGCCACTTGCTCTTCGATGCTGGCTACATCGACCAGAAGACGATTGATGCATATGCGAAGGAGTCTGAGAAGACCGGAGCAGGCGAGACCTTCAAGTTCGCATGGGTTCTAGACACCATAAAGGAGGAGCGGGAGAGAGGAGTCACGATCGACCTCTCGTTCCAAAAGTTTGAGACAACAAAGAACTTCTTCACCATCATCGATGCGCCCGGGCACCGGGACTTCATCAAGAACATGATCACAGGTGCCAGCCAGGCGGATGTCGCGATCCTAGTTGTATCTGCAAAGAAGGGAGAGTTCGAGGTTGCCATCGGCCCCGGAGGCCAGGCACGAGAGCACGCGTACCTCGCGCTGACACTCGGGGTCAGACAATTGATCGTCGCCATCAACAAGATGGACGACCAGACGGTAAAGTATGGCGAGGAGCGCTACAAGGAGGCGAGGAAAGAGCTCGAAGGTCTTCTCAAGACCGTCGGATATGATGTCTCCAAGATCAACTTTATCCCGACCAGCGGATGGCTGGGAGACAACCTGGCGAAGAGCAGTCCGAATACCCCATGGTACAAGGGACCTACCATTCTGGTAGCGCTCGACCAGATCATTCCCCCTCCAAAACCTCTAGACAAGCCGCTGCGTGTTCCCATACAGGACGTCTACACCATTACCGGTGTTGGAACGGTCCCGGTGGGACGTGTCGAGACTGGAGTCTTGAAGGATGGTGACAAGGTAATCTTCATGCCCTCAGGCAAGCTTGGTGAGGTGAAGACGATCGAGACTCACCATGTGAGAATGGCCAAGGCGGAGCCGGGAGACAACATAGGGTTCAACGTGCGCGGTGTTGCAAAGAATGAGATCGGGAGAGGTGAGGTCATGGGCCACACCGACAAGCCACCTACCGTCGCAAAATCGTTCATCGGCCGGATTATCGTCATATACCACCCGACGGCGATTGCGGCTGGTTACACGCCAGTTCTGCACGCTCACACGGCCACGGTCGGGGTGACATTCGAAGAGCTCATCCAAAAACTGGACCCTCGGACGGGGCAAGTTGTAGAGGAGAAACCATCATTCCTTAAAGTCGGCGACAGTGCGATCGTCAAGATGGCTCCCCTCAGATCAGTCGTGCTCGAGAACTTCAAGGAGATTCCGGAGCTCGGACGCTTCGCGATCCGGGACATGGGAGCCACAATTGGTGTGGGAGTAGTCCAAGAGATTAAGGAAAAGGGCGAGATTCCCAAGGCCTAGGATTAGACAACTACCTGTCGGTCTTTTCATCCCACAATGGGCAGTTGCGCCAGCGACGCCCAGACAACTTTCCAGTGTTTTTTCAGAGACAATTCAGCTAGAACGTAATGCAGTGGTTTTGTCTGGGAGACCAAGGTTTTTAACAGTACTTAGGTCGGCCTTCAAACTGCGAGAGAAAGATATGCGATGAAGGTATCCTGGAATGGTCTCTAAAGCTAGAATACGCCTCTCTAGCACAGACCCAAAGGATATCAACACGATCTGTGGGGAGATTCGAGAGATCGCGGAGAAGACTGGAGTCAAGCTGAAGGGTCCAATCCCTCTCCCTACCAAGAAGCTGATGGTCCCGACTCGAAAGTCGCCCGCGGGTCAGGGCACGAACACTTATGACAAGTGGGAGATGAGGATCCACAAACGCCTCATCGATGTGGACCCGAATGAGCGGTTTCTGAAACGACTGATGAGGATTCGAGCCCCGGACGACGTTTTCATCGAGATAGAACTCGTATAGCTTCCGACTCTCAATCTTCCGCGCTTCGTGGAGATCCGCCATTTCTCCTTCTCTGCCGATACAAGTTCATCCCGAGAACCATTAGACCGACGCTAGATATTCCGCCGGCAAATCCGACCGTGGTGTAGAGGCCGAACGACGTTGCACATGTCCATAGATGAGGCGTGCAGGCAATAACGTCTACCTTAACGAAAGTGTTCACTGTCACATTTTCGTTGTAAGCCGTTACGGCGATGTTTCTAGGGCCCGTTGTGGCGTTCCAACCGGCGAACACGGTTAGGGTTGATGAGGCAGTGCTGTTACTTGCAAAAAATCGCTCTAGGCCCACCGAGAACGAGATCATTGGAGGATTCGACGATGTATCTTGGTAAGCAACCGAGGCGCTGAGAGATGGCGGTGGTCCAGCCGAATACTTGGTCGACACCGAGATCTTCGTTGATCCCCCCTGCGGGACGACGATGCTGGATTCCGACGTGACGTTGAAAGGAATAGGCAGACTGGCGTTGACGTAGCCGATTTCTCCGAGACCGAAAGCCGTGAACCAGACCTTGTCGTCCTTTCCAGGCCACATCCACCAGGCGTAAGGCGTGCACGCACTTCGGCAGACGGCGGAAGCAGTTGGCATCATGTATTCTACTAGAGTGCTATCGTTCGGGTCGTACCTGGCGATCCTCCCGGCGTAATGTTCGGAAAACCAGACTCGTCCTTCCGAGTCGAGGGATATTGCGTTTGGAAGCCCGACCCAACAGTCTGCTACGTAACTGTCCGAGCAGTATCCGATCGGGAACAGGTTCCAGTCTCCGGTAGAAGGGTTGAAACTCCCGAACTCGTTCCCGCTGTGAATCGTGAACCAGACAATGCCATTCTTGTCGACGGCGACTTGGATTATGCCCTGAATGCGCAGACTAGGAGGAGGATCATATTCTGTAATGGCGCAAGCCGATGCTTTGCAAGTCAAGTGACCGATCTTTCCAGCGTAGGCTTCCGCGAACCAAGTTGAGTTGTCGACGGGCGAGACGGCTATTCCCTGAAGCCCAGCATTGGGAGTGGGGGTCGTATAGCTGGACGAATTCCCTCTAGTAGGATTGTACTCAACGATCTGATCCGTGTTGAAGAGGGTTATCCAAAAGTGGTCTGACGGATCGATAGTCATGTACTGGGGGGCTCCCCCGGGAAATGACACCGCAGTTTTGAATTCTCTCGCCTCCTGATTGTAATAAGCCAAGGTATCGTTCTCAATGATCCAGACCCGCTTTGCGTTGTTTTTCGTAAAATGGTCGTAGACGATATCGGTTGGGATGGTGTTGTTGAGTGTCGCAATGGGCTTTGGAGGGACTCCCATGGTGAAGTTGACTATCTGCGACTGGATCACGTGTCCTAGCTTGATTGTGACGACCAAGACCGTCTTGTTGCTTGCCGGATATAGTATCCAAGGCGAAGCATCTGTGGAGTTATTCTGAATCTGATACATTGTCACGTAGGCCGATGAGCGCAGGGGGACGTTAGGTGTGCTGACCGGTAACTCAAGTCCACGGGCAGGTGAGTTTGTTGAGATCGTCAAGGAGATCGCAAGAAGCAAAGCAACAACTATTGCGAGCGGCCGGTTACTCATGGCGGACCATCTACGACACGGTCAACTGACCATTCAGCATAGCATAGTGGACAGTACACACCGCGATAGAACAGTAGACTGTGAAACTGCCTGCCCTGGTCGCCAAGAACTGGAATGAAATTGACTGCCCGCCCACGATCTCGGTCCCCCTAACCGCGTAATAGTCGATGGCAAACCCGTGGGTCTGGGTATCCGTATTGATGATCTTGACTGTGACCATGTCGCAGCGGTTCACACTCATCATAGGCCATGCTTGTCCTTGATGGGTTACGCTGTCATTGTAGCCGTTCACATTGGCAATTATCGTGAAGTTTCGGTTCGTTCCGACGACTCCGGTGCAGGGGGAATCGGGAATGCCTATTGCGAAGGTCATGATCCCGCCGCCTAGGGCGACCGCAGAAGCGATGACGATGATCGCAAGCATTTTGCTCTGCAGCACATTCTCCGCCTGATTGTTTCCGAAGAGGCTTCTCTGGCATCACGACCGCGGCTCGCTAATATGGCCTTGGTCAATATCCTGAGGTCCATAACAAACAATTCGTGGAAATCTATGACCTTTGAGCAGGAAAGTACTCCCTATTCTACGGACGGCAGAGAGTCAACGGGTCAAGATATATCTGACATAAGAGGCGATTTGACGTCCCGTGCGGGGGTACCAGAGTCAGGTCAAAATGACTGACCAGATGGGCGGGTCGCGCCTAGCACGCGCGCGCTACACTCAAGACCCGATCGAATAGGCATGGAGACTTCTCTATGCCCCTGGAGCGCGGGTGTGTTATCCCGTGGCGTAGGCCTTCGTGGGTTCGAATCCCACCCCCCGCACCAATAACAAACCCCCTGCTCCGGGTCTGATTACTGAACACGCATTCTGGATCAAGAAAGAAGGATACAAACCATCCACCATCGAACGACGAGCAAGAATTCTGAAGGTCATCTCCCGAAAAGCCGACCTGAAAGACGTAGAGGCGGTCAAGATACCGAACGCATCCAAATATTGGTTCATTGGAGCCACTTGATATTGAAGCGTGTAATCTCGGAATATCGTGTTCGGAAGGAGGATTATTGGGATGGAGATGATTCATTCGATGATTGAACCTGCCTCACTTGAATCTGAGCGCGTTGCCGAGACTGTTTATTGTCCGTTGACGTGGAGTCCTCAACATGTGAGGTGACTCAACATGGATCCAGCAAGGGATGAAATGTCAGTCCAAACCGTCTCGGGCATGTCCCCTTCATCCCCAACTCCCTTGTCCCTGGACAGTCACACTATTTCTCGGGCGGCGGGTCATCGTTCCAGATGTCGACGACACACTTCCAAACACCTCCGTTATCCGTTCGCCAAATAGTCACGGCCTTTCCTCCCAGCGTTACTCGATTGCCATTCTCGTCGTTGAATGAAACTTGGTTCGTCCCCACGCCGTACGCGAGGTCGCAAGCGCGAGCGATCGTAAACCGAGTCGTCTTCCATTGGATGCTGAAACCCGGGATCTTTAGGCTCGCAGTCACGTAGTCCCGAATTGCATCTTTGCCGATAATAGCCAGTTGTCCCGGCGGAATAACGATCGCATCGTCAGCCCAAAAAGAGACAATTCGCTCAACGTCACGCCCAGCTGCGGCTGCGGCCCACATCGCATCGACTCGTTCGAGTTCGGCTCGCGCCCTGTCCGTATCTCGTTTGTCGCCCACGGTATCCCTCGCTTTCGTTCCCCAGCGGGAGAACGCTCTGATAAGTATGTGTGCACAAAACTAAGACGAGGAACAGAGAAAGGCGATAGCGTTTGTCAAAATTGACGGGTCGGATAACCTCTCTCCTCCCTCATGACCCTATTAGCTGAAGGGGAAGAGAGCGCCGTCAGCAAGTGGGTCCGCATGCCGTTGTCATTTGTCCAGTGAACACCCCCCCGCACCAGTGAATCTGTCCTATTTCGTGGCCGTTTCCGTAAAGAAGCCTGGATGTTTCCCGGATTGTTACCTGGTATAGTTAGTTCCCGATCTAGATGATTCAATAATTGGAGATCCCCTTAAAGTCGAGGCCCTGCGCGAGAAATGATCTTGTGAAATGTCTCCCTTTGTCCGAGCAATCGTTCCAGGCAATCTTCCACGCTCGTGTGTAGCACAATTCTGATTCCCATTCTCGAAGCCTTCTGAAAGGCGGAAGACTCCGCTGTTTTCCCTGCTAGGATTACCGGGATGAGGTTGCTCTTGTGCCCACCAGTCGACCACTTCCGAAATTCGGGCTCGTTGATTATCTTTTGGTAGAACTCATCCATTTCCTTTGAAGTGACAAACCTTGCCTTGCTCTCGAAAGGCATTTATTGATTCAGGTGAAATATCAATCATGACCGAGCCCAAGCAATCCTTCTACTACGTTGTCATCGTCGTGACCAAGTACAAGAATTTCCAAGAGGCGAGATCCAAAGAGCCTGCGGCAATCGCTGAACACATTGCACGATCAAACCAGCTTCATGACAAGGGAGTCCTGCTGATGGGCGGCGCGTTCCTGGATGATCCAAACACGGGACCTCTCAGTACTATGGGAGTTCTAACGTCACGGGAAGCAGCCGAG
>Ga0209761_1000144_pt1 | contig 39369 bp, 41 predicted proteins | sample GraSoi013_1_40cm_4_FD_185818 | JGI IMG/M metagenome (GOLD analysis project Ga0209761, IMG submission 185818) | Grasslands soil microbial communities from the Angelo Coastal Reserve, California, USA - Sample 09_25_2013_1_40cm (SPAdes) (version 2) | ecosystem: Environmental > Terrestrial > Soil >... | reverse complement strand
CAAGTTCAAAACCCCCTGATAGTGAACACCAACCTTCTCCATCGCCGCAACGACAGGCGACAAGATGGACCCCCGGACCTTCTCAACCAGGCTAGGGGTAACAGTCGGAATAGGCGTGAAACAGCCCATTCCCCCGGTGTTCGGACCCACATCACCGTCAGACAAGGGCTTGTAGTCCTGGAAAACCGGGGTCAACCACTGGACGTGGCCCTTAGACACGGTGGCCATGAATGTCGCCTCCCAACCATCGATAAACTCCTCTAGAACAATTCGTCCCGGCTCGCGCTGAAGCTCCCGGTGAATAGCCGCTTCCGCCTCCCACTTGTTCCGTGTGACGGTCGTACCTTTACCCGCCGCGAGTCCGTCGGCCTTGACCACCCATGGAGGGCCGAACCCGTCAAGCGCACCAATCGCCTCACTCTCGCTGGTGAACATCTTCCACCTCGGAGTGGGAATATGGAACTGTGTGCAGAGGTCCTTGGCGAAGCTCTTCGATGTCTCGATCCGCGCCGCGTTCTGTGAGGGCCCAAAAATCTTGAGATTGTGCGCTCGGAACGAGTCCACGATTCCCAGTCCCAGCGGGGCTTCGGGACCGACCACCGTCAAGTCGATGTGCTGTTCGATTGCGAATGTTCTAAGGTGTTGGATGCTTGTCGGTTCAATTGGAGCGCAGGTTGCTTGTTCTGAGATACCCGGGTTTCCCGGCGCTGCGTAGATTTTGTCTACCTCTGGGTCTCGGGACAGTGCTAGGACGAGTCCGTGTTCTCTTCCTCCGCTTCCGATAATGAGGACCTTCAGAGGCGCTGGAACCAGTGGAGCCTCCTAAGGCTGCGGTTCACCGCAACTTCTCCTCAATATTTGGAGGACTCCAATTCGCCCCTTTCAGGACCTTTCCATTAGGGGCTCGAATGACCTCTGGGTCACTTTTGCTCATATTAGAGCGATGAACCTCTGCGAAGACTGGCTCGATATCGATTCCATAGGAAACTGCCGTTCCATAAACGACATAGAGCATATCCGCTATTGCGTCAGCCACCTTGACAAGATTTCTTTCGTGAGCCGCCACTCTGAACTCATCGAGTTCTTCTGCGATTAGGTCATGCCGGAGTTTGGTAGTTTTCTCATCGAGCAATCTGGGTGAAGTCTGAATTTTCACCGAGAAACGCTTGTGGAAATCGAGAACCATGCTCTGTTCCTTATTCAGGACAAACTCCATCCCAAATACTGGAATATGTGCGTCCGATAATTCTCCAACCAAGCCGTCTTTGAATTGCATCCGTTACAAGTGAGTCCTCTTACCACTCCGGTCTTGTGATTATGCTCAACGTGTAATTTCCTTTGTTTATGACAAATCTTGCAAAGCCCGCGTTGCTCAAGAGCCATCCTTTGATACTCTACAAGAGCAATACCATACAGTCGCATCAACTCGGAATTCTTCAGTTGGTTCCGGTGGGCGTTATACCACCTACGAGCACTTGCTTTCAACTTCTCCTTATTATCACGATTATATTTCTTCACTTGCGCGTTTATTCTCGGCTTTAGCCTTAGATATCTTAGCCGGTCATATTCCTTCTTCTGCTCGGTGTTCATTGCTTAGGCATCGCCGAACTGTTCTCGGTTCATTTTTCCACCCTCATCTTCTATCCAACAATGAGCCCATCGCTGCTTGTGAGGAGTTACGCTTTCATCTCTTCACGTGTTCGAATAACCGGGTCCTTCTTCAGCCCTAGATAGACCCCACTGACACAGGCGTAGCACATCTCGCTCTCCTGTAGGCCTGTTCCCTGGCTGAGCCCGACAATGTCATTATACCCAAGCCCGTCTAGGCCAATCTCCTCGGCCACGCGCTTGTTGATCTCGCTGATCGGTGTATCCTGCCCGTCCACTTTGCTCGCCAGCAGCTCCCCCTGCGTGGGGAAGTCGATTCCCATGTAGCACGGGTGGCGTATCGGTGGAAAGGTTACGACCATGTAGACCTTGGTCGCGCCTGCTTCGCGAAGGGCGCTGACGATGTTCTTGCTGCTCGTCCCACGGACAATGCTGTCGTCGACCACGATGACCCGTTTACCTTGGATGACTGGTTTGATAGTGATGATTTCCTTGACAATCTCCTCCCGGCTCTTGTCGGTAGGTTCTATGAAGCTGCGCAGACTTCCCTTACGCCGGTACCGATCCTTCATCAAACCCTCCTCCATGGGAATGTGGCTTTCCTCGCTGTAGCCGAGAGCTGCGGGCCGAGCAGAGTCCGGGACTGGTATGACCACGTCTGCTTTGAACGGGTACTTCTGAGCCAGAACATGGCCTAGTTTGCGGCGTGCTTCGTACACATTGTGCCCGTCGATAGTGCTGCTAGGATGTGCGAAGTAGGTGTACTCGAACGGGCAGTGGTAGTGACGAGGCGAGTCCGCGAATCGCGTGATTGTTACCCCGTGTTTGTCAAGCCTGACAAGTTCCCCCGGCTCCACATCCCGAACAAACTCAGTATGCAGAGCTGACAGAGCGCAACTCTCGCTAGCCACGACATGCGTCTGTTCCTCTTGGTCGAAGCCGAGGCAGAGGGGGCGATACCCAGCTTCGTCCCGGGCCGCGAGAACCGTCCCGTCCTTTGTGAGGATGACGAAGGAGTAAGACCCGCTGAGTTCCCGGCTGAGCCTGGTGAAGGCGCGGGTCCAATCCTTTTCCCCGCGGTAATGTTGGAGGAGCCGCAGCCCTGCCAGCTTCGTGTCAGTGTTCGATTCGAGAAGTTGAAAGTCCTGTCTGACCAACGGCTCAAGGTCTTCCGTATTCGCAATTGTCCCGTTCTGTGCAATGCTGAACTCTCCCTTAATGTCCAAAGGGTGGGCGTTCTCCATGTTCGTCCGCCCCTTGGTCGAGTACCGGACGTGGCCTATTCCCTGGCTGCTCTGATAGTTGAGAATCTTCTTCGCGTTGACATCAACGCCTTGGCCCATGAGGCCCATTCCTTTGAGAATCGGCTCACCTTGGACAGCTATGCCCCAGGATTCCTGGCCCCGGTGTTGGAGCGCAGAGAGCCCTTTGACGATCCGCTCAGCCACAGGCTCCCCTCTCATCGAGTAGATTCCGATAACTCCACAATGCTCTCTCAAGGAAGGAGAGTCTCCACGGAGCTCTAGGCCGCGGGCCACTTCGTCGTCTTGGCCTTCGGGGCGGCCGCTCATCGTGTACTACAAATACGCTTCACTTTACGAGGGTCTTAAGCCCTTTCTTGACACGAGCATCTAAATGGCAGGGAAGGCATAGTGCCTAGAAATTCTCAGATGCTGCCTCCCAGCGGGTGCCCGCGCGCGGAAGCGTCCTTTCCTCGGATTCGGGGATTCCAATTACAACTTAGATGCGTTGAAAGGCGACGTGGGGAAGGGCGGTGGACGGACCTGTTAGATCTGGAGAAAGATGACGATGATTCTGGAGGGAAGGACTGCCGTGATAGATAGGACGATTGTTATCAGTTTGGCCAGGAGCTGAACGTCAAAGGGCCATGTAGGTGATACTGGCAACCTTCCTGTCTGTGATTTCAAAGTCTTTCAGTCGTAACAGTTCCACAATCGGATTCTCAACCTTGTCAACAGACACGGGACCATCACCGGAATGAGCTTGGCTCGCCTGTTTCATCGTTAAGAATTGGTGGCCAAGTGCTCTTTGATTGTCGGATTTTTCTGCCTGCATCTTCTTGTGTAAGCTGTTCAGTCGAAGGAAGAACATGATAATCCCGATAACCAGGAAGAAAGCCATCAGGCCTTGGAAGGAAGGGTTGGTGAGGAAGAACGATGGAAAGAGCAAGAAGACGAGCAGTACTCCTCCAAGATATGCGACGGTCAATGATGGCGCAACATTCCCGATCGGTTTTGCTCTCATCATGCGATCTTCAAGAAAGAATTTCAGCTTGATCTGAGATTCTCCAAGTCTGTGGAGACCCCAGCTAGAAACCGTGTATGCCCAGAGAAGTGGGGCTATGGCCAAGGTATTGATGAACAAGGCGATGAAATTTTCGACCACAAGGATTGAAAGGTGTATGTCGGGAATTGCTGCAGGAAGGGCTACTGCTGAAAGGATTACGGCAAGAGTGACAGGTGGCAGAGTATTGCTGACGCGTCCGAACGCTGAATGATACGCGGTTTCCCCGCCCAGCATGATAGGAGTGATATGCGGTTCCACTTTTACAATTCTGAGCCGGAGATATCGCACAACGTAAAGCGCCTAGAACGGGACGAGGCAGTAGAGGAAGTCGTTGAAAAGACGTGCAGGCTCAAGCGAGAACCCGGTTGAGCTATGGTCAATGTATTCAAAGAGACGGTAGCCGGGTGTTCCCAGAATGATCGCCCAGGCAAGGGCAGCTAGCGGACACCTTAGCGGTATCAGCTGTACGAATCTTTCTATTAGCGTAGATTTCTCGGGAATACCCATTCTTAGGACGAAACTCAACCTCAACGAGGGGATGAACTAATTATGGGCTCTGAGCCGACCAACCCTTCAAGCGACCAAACCTCTTCGAACTCCGAATGCGATTGTTCAGATAGGTTCCAGGTTGAACTCGTTAGACTAGACCCAATATCGACTCGCATGTTTCTGAACACATCCCTCGGTTTAGTAAGGGTCCGATCCAAGGCTCACCTTGCAACCAGCCCTTGTGCGTGCCGTCGCGAGTCTGCGGACGCCAAGGTTATTAGCAGTCCGTTCTTCTCGCGAGCCTTATTGGGACGACTCGAGCTCGCGAAGCTGCGGTTCGAGATTCGAAGCAAGCACCGAAACATCTTGTGAATTGCGCAGAAGCACGTCAACGCTTCTGCCAAGTACACGTAATAACTGAGCTTTTTCGAGTGAACCTACAAGAGCTCTATTGAAGGGCTCTAGGACTTCTGGGGGCAAATCATCGAAACCCCTACCGTAGGTTGTCTTTAGACCCCGATGATGGCACGCGAGCAAGAGCGCCTGGTCACGGGCTGCACTGATAGAGTACTCAGCCTCCCACATCCTCCCCCGGGCAACGCAGGCGCGCGCGTGGAGCAAATAGACCACAGCAAGCCCGAAGGCATGTCCAGGGGAGAGGGGTTTGGCCTGGTCCCTTTCAAGAGCGTTCCCGAAGAGCAAGTCGTACTTGAGACCCCGAGCGAGAAACTTGTTCCCCGGAGTGAACGACAAATCCACCTGCATATTGCCCGGCAAGAGGAAGACCCTGTACACTGTTGACAGATACGGAAGATCGAACAGGTGAACGGCCCCGAACTCGCTCACAAGATGAGTCGTCCAATCGGCAAGCACATTCTCCACAGTCGCACCGTCGACCAGCCCAAAAGTGAGGTCCAAGTCCGACCACCGGTCTCCACCACCTGCCGCAGTAGACCCGATTAGTGCGCCTGCGACTAGTCGAGGGTCCTTACGGCTCATTTCCACGAGGCGGTTGCGGACCCGATCGCGCTCCTCAACTGTGAACATGAAAAATCACACGTCTCATGTTTCGTATAATCTTGCGTGGACTTGAACTAGCCGAATTGCAACCGGTATGTTCATCGTCTGAAAAAGAGGGGTTTGAAATCCAGCCTTGGGGCCAAGAGGTGAGAAAAGTGGCCGGTCAATCCTCTTAACCCAAGAGCTGTGATTCTAGGCTACCTTCTTCATTTCCTGTCCGCAACACTGTCCTGGCTGACTGGAAAAGTCACCACAAACCTCGCATTTGTACTGCCCCATACACTCCACCTCCCTTGCAGTCCTCACTCATCTCTTACATGCGATCCTGCGACATAATCTGTTAGCTGTCAAGTGACGGTTTCTGTCCAACATCCAGCCTTCGAGACAGGTCAAATCTCCGCTGGTTTGAGGCGGAGGTATGGCCCGATGCCTTGGAGCACTTTGTTCTCTCCCTTCCGAAGATGATCGACAAAGCTTGTGCGCGGAACGCGAAGCCTTTGAGCAATCTCTCCAGCGGTAGCGGTCCTGGGGATGTTATAATAGCCGTTGTCAAGTGCCACCACCAATGCTTGTAGCTGCCTCCCGGTCAGTTTGCCCAGCAACGTGGCTGTCGAAACAGGAAAGGTTTCACGAACTGATTCATCGGAGACTGCTCTCTTAGACATGATTTCTACAATGCAATCTTTGTCCAGATCTTTGAAGAGGCTCCTTAGGTCCCTTTCGGAAAAGGCCACGACGCGGTACCATTCCCAACCTCCCGTGTAGACTGCGGGCTGGATTTCGAGACAGTTGCGCCGTTCAATCACTGGAAGGGTAGGTGGCGGCAGCTTGTCACAAGCGCAGTGCTGCAACACTACTTGCAAGTTTGACATCGCCTGAGATTTTCGGATGACCTTAGTCCCGAGCTGACTGACCAAATCCCGGATACTCTTGATTACTGTCTGATTTTCCAAGTCCTTGTGGGCAATCTCAAGCACGTCTCTGCTCCAGTTACACCAGTGGGAGATTATGACGCTGGGATATTTTGTAGAGAAGGCGTTGTAGGGACATTCGTGCTGGAGCTTGAAGGCTACCTCGTAGTGGGTCATTGTCCAGAATACGGAGCCGGGAGGATATATCTCGATACCCGTCAATTGACGGTATTATCAGCGTGCCGTCAAAAAACCAACTGGCTTCAGACCGGTAGGGCAGAAAGGTCAGACGATTACAACTCTCTGTCCCGAAAGTGCCGGTGTTTGACAGCGAACCGCTTATCTGAAAAGCGCGCATTCCAATTCGTAGGCGAATTAGAATGAGGACAGGCCACGCGTTACTCAACCAGTCGAAAGCGAGATGGGCTTCATGATGAAGGAGGTCGTTGGTTCGCTCCAGCCAGGTCAGGTTTGGACAATCAAGGGATTGGGAGCTGAAGGTCCATTCCCGGAACTCAAAGAGAAGCTGATGCTCTTCGGTCAGTTCGTGGGAGATTGGGAAATGGACGCTCGCTATGCTCAACCCGATGGAACCGAAATCAAAACCAAAGGCGAGATCCACTTCGGCTGGATTCTCAACGGGAGAGCCGTACAGGATGTCTGGATGAGCAAAGATGAGCGAACGGGAAAGGCGATTCCATCCGGGACGACTGTCAGGTACTACGACCCCAAGATAGACGCTTGGCACAATATCTGGATCTCACCCAAACAAGGCGTTCTGCAAACTTTCGTGGCACGGAAAGAGGGCGACGAGATTGTGCTGAGAGGCAAGACGAGGGAAGGGTATCCTGAGCACTGGATCTTCTCCGAGATTACCCCTCTATCCTTCCGCTGGCGAGCAGTTGAATCTCGGGACATGGGGAAGACATGGATTGTCACCGAGGAAATGCGGGTCGGTCGCATAACCCCAGGTTGATAGTTCGATTATCACAGTACCTTCCTCCCCGAAGCCCTCTCATGTCTAAGTCACCTTGGACTTCGTTGGTTTCTCCCTGATAGAGGCGCGGACCTTAGGGACGACTCGCTCGGCAAAAAGACGGAGCTGGCTTTCCTCCTGTCCCTGGGCAGCCGGCCAGAAGACAAACGTATCCACGCCAAGATCCCTGTAGGAAGATACCATCCAGTCTACCCACTGAGAGGACGAGCCCACGAACGTAGTCTTCTCACCATTGGATCTATTCAACTCGCTCTCCTCGTCGATTACACCGATTATGTTAGAAATCCGGGCAATCGAGTCCTGCGATCGGCCGCTTTTCTGTGCCGCAGCGTTGATCAGCTCCTGCGCGGCCCTTATCTCACTAGCGGACATGTACGAGCTCAGTGGAATTACCCATCCATCACCTGACCGTCCGATGAGCTCCATCATCCCCGGCCGCGTTGCCCCGAGCCAGATGCCGATGTTGTGGTGAGGGCTTGGACCCGCCTGCGCATTTTCCAGCTGGTAGTATTTTCCCGGGAAACTGACGCGCCTTCGAGGACCTCCATAATTCCAGATGAGACGAATCACCTGCATTGCCTCCTCAAGAGCAGCAACAGCCTCCCCAGGCCGTCTCCTGGGCCCACCGTACGAGTGAATCGCGTCCCAGAACGCGCCTGCGCCCAGGCCCAGTTCAATACGTCCCCTTGTTATGATGTCAAGAGAGGCTGACGCTTTTGCGAGCATAGCCGGCGGCCTCATTGGAAGGTCACTCACGTCAGTAAAGAAACGAATCTTCCTTGTCGACCCGGCAAGGGCGCCGATGAGAGTCCAGGTGTCGAGGAAACTCCCATTGTAGGGATGATCTTGAACGCCGATCATGTCCAACCCGAGCTCATCCGCCTCCTTCGCCAGGGTGAAGGCTTTCTCCACATTGTCAGGAGTAATGCTCAATCCGAAAACAGACTCTCTGTGAGCTAGACCCGAGAAGTCTCTCCGAGACCTACTCACAGTCGCGGCGGCCTTCGTAAGGGTCGCACTAACCATAGTACTTGGCCCGTCCAGTAAGGTTGCACTACTAAGTATATAAGTAAGACCGCGTGGGTTCACGGAACATGAATCCACGAGCGGAAACTCAGACTGCAAACAAAGATCTTGAGACAACGGAAATAGTCAGAAAGGCCCGTGAGAACGCGTCGCGTATGCTCCGTGATGCGGGCTACGACATTGGCAACAACGTGGACGTTGTCATTGATCCAAAACTCCCGTTCATGGGATACACCGCTCCACAGCGCGGAGGCTTCAAAATAGTCGTCTCAGGCGGGTCAGTAGAATCTGGATTGTTAGAAGGATTGCTTGTTCATGAAATGTCACACGTCTACCGCATACGAACACAGCACCCATCCCACAACGGGACAATACTGCAGGAAGCAGTCGGGAATCTTGGAAAAATGCAGCCTTACCAAGAGAAGATACTGTTCGACCTTCTAAATGACATTCAGGACTTGTATGCTGACGATATTTCGTTTCAGGTTATCCGGAAAAACAAGATAATGAACGACTCTCAGGCGACAGACTTCTTGCAGTCATGGGTCAAAGACAAGCCGGCTAAAACCGACGATGTCAAGAAGGACAATTGGACAAACGCCAGCATCATGGAACACAATGCTCGCGCACTAGCCCAGATGCATAGACACGGGGTCAAAGACGTGGACAATCGGGCAAAACTGGCCAACCAAAAGTTTCTTGCCAGCATTCCACCAAAAATGGCAGAACACTACCCATACTTCGAGAATCTACTCACCAATCTCAGACAAGACCTCACGGAAGACAACTACGGGACATTGCTCGCCGATGTCCTGAAACATTTCTTGGAAGCAGCAAACATCAACCGACTGAAATAATCAAAGCCTACTTCCTAGCTCCTCAAGAAACCTCAACTTCACGAGCTTCGACGAGAAGTGTCTAGATGGTTTCCAAATTGAACTCGTTAACTAGAGCCATAGCGACTCGCATGTTTCTGAACACGTCCCTCGGGTGGTGAGCATCCGACCCGAGACTCACCTTGCAGCCAGCCATTGAGCAGGCTGTCGCGAGTCTATGAACAAGTCCTGGGGCGTTGTCGATATCGTTCCCATTCAGTTCAAGGGCCCTATTCCGTCTCTGGGCAATTCTCGCGAGATCTAACAATAGCTCGTCAAGTTCGGGAGGAACAGTCTTTGTCCCCCTCGACAATCTAACTGGATGAGAGAGCACCATGAAAGGGACAAAGTCGCTCTCGAGCGCCATCCGTTCCAATCTGAGATAATCGCGCCAGCGTTCATTCGCCAGAGCCGGGTCAACCGGGCCAGCACCTTTCTCGATGTCCCTCCCATCTTCGAATTCGTGAACAGAGCAGAGCAGCATGTCCCACTCCTCCTGGTTGACAAAATCTCCTACCGTCTTCTCGTAACGCGGGGAAAAATCGACCTCGAGGCCCTGATTGACCTTCATCCCCAACCCCGCTCGATCGTCCACCTTCCTAAACTCATCACGGTACTCCTTCAGAGTCTCGAAGATCCTACCGCTAGAATGCACTGAGCCGAACCCGACGGACATTCTCGGCTCTCCGAACTGGGAAATATGCTCCGTGATAGAAAATTCGCGGACTTCGCTCGCCTTCGCTGCAGCAACCATCTCCGTTATTTCCGCGAGGAGTATGTGATTATGATGGTCGATGCGAAGCATTTCTAGATGCCCGAACTATTTTCAAGGTCTAAGATCATCGCTTAAGTAGTGGATTCCAACTGATGACGATTTATGAAAATCAAGCTGACCAGTGTATTTATCGACGATCAAAACAAGGCGCTTGAGTTCTACACGAAGATCCTGGGCTTTGTTAAAAAGGCCGATTTCACCGCGGGGAAATTCCGTTGGTTAACAGTTGTCTCCCCCGAAGACTCAAACGGGCCCCAGCTGGTCCTTGAGCCTAACGACAACCCCGCCGCCAAATCATACCAAGAATCCATCCTCAAGCAAGGTATCCCCGCATCAATGTTCTTCGTTGACGATATCCAGAAAGAATACCAGAGACTGAAGAGACTCGGCGTGAAATTCACCATGGAGCCAACAAAAACAACCGGCTCAACAATCGCTAGGTTTAATGATACGTGCGGCAACCTGATACAGATAACTCAGCTTGGCTAGCGAAGCCAAACTGGGGACGGGTGGTCATAATGAACCCAGGTTCCGTTCTTACAGACAATTTCTAACGTCGAGGCAGAGCCTGCTTTGTCTTCTGGTTTGCATAGAGGCGAATGGACCCGCACTTTGGACAAATGTAGAGATCCACGAGCATGAGGTGTTCTGCAAGCTCAGCCACGTCCCCCATAGCAAATCTTCTTGCGCCAACATAACCGCCAATCCTGAAGGGAACGTCCCTTGTTTGTTCCATTGGAATCTTGCAAGAAGAACATTGCACTGGACCACCTGCCTCCTGCGTATCTGGAGGTCTAACATATTCGCCAGGTGATACCTCAGCATGGTCGGCGGGTGAGAGGACTCCAGCGCAGTCTGCACAGAAGCTGGCCCCCTCAGGATTAGCATATCCACAATGGGGACAAACCAAGGAGGTAGACATTCTACAACGCTACGGCCCCGACGCCGCCGGCCTTTAATGGAGAGCGTGCCTCACCTTCCTATGTTTCTCTGAACTACTCTCTTATTCCTTTCTCGGCTTTTTCAAGGCCTTGTAGCGGAGCAGGACGATCCCTGACCTGAACTTCTTCGCGTCCACCAGTTTAATCCTGCGCCTCTCATTCATGCTTCTGAACAAGGGTTTTCCCTTGCCAAGTATGACGGGATTCACAAGTAGCCGGTATTCATCCACAAGACCAAGGCCGATGAGACTGGACGCAAAGCGGGCGCCTCCCCATACGACCATGTTCTTGCCCGCCCTTTGTTTCAGTCTTCGAATCGCTTCCGAGGCGCCTCTTCTCTCGATCCTTGTGTTCTTCCAGTCGGCCTTTTTCATCGTCCGCGAAAAAACAATGTGCGGCGTTTTTTCGGCGATACGCGCAAATTTCAGTTCGCCCTTCTTGGCCGCCGGGTTTGCAAGCACGCTACGCCAGTATTTTGCATAACCAGGATACATGGCGCGTCCCAATAGAAAAGTGTCCGCCGACCTAAGCATTCTGAAAAGGTCTTTCCCCTGCTCCTCGTCGTCCGCAAGCCAGTCTAGTTCGCCCTTCGGACCAGCAACGAAGCCGTCGAGGGTTACCTGCATCGCTAGGATTACTTTTCTCATTGCCATAACTCCGTATTTTTCATCGTCGTCTGTAGACTACATCAGCTTTATTGCCTCTTCGGCCTTTTTTGGACGCTATAGTCTGTGTTTGACAGAGGGATAAGCAAAGAGGTATTGTCATGAAAAAAGTCGATTCAGTAGACGAGTATCTAGAATCAGTGCCGAAAGAAATGCGCACGGCTATTAACAAGCTTCGTAAGACAATCAAGGCCGCCGCCCCCGACGCGGAAGAGGTCATCAGCTACAACATGCCAGCGTTCCGGCAGAAGGGGATACTCGTTTACTATGCCGCGTTCAAAGAACACTGCAGCCTTTTCCCGGGAAGCGCCCAAGTCCGCCGCCAGTTCTCGCGCGAACTGAAACCGTTCGACACGGGGAAAGGAACCTTGCGCTTCACGCCCGACCACCCCCTGCCCACCCGCCTAGTCACGCGCATCGTGAAAGCGCGCGTGGCTGAGAACACCGCCCGCCGCTCCAAGCGGGTCCCCCCTATCAAATCGTCCAGAATCAAGCCTAATCTGCAAAATAAGCCCGAGATTTCCAGACCCGCCTATTCCACAGCTAACCCTAGGGGAATACGCATGGGTCCCAAAACACTGGACAAGCCCGTAACAGGCTAATCAGCGGGAAACAAGCCCTGAATCACAATCTGTCAGCGACCAAGAATGCTCGCCTCCATCGTGTGAAGGAAAACGCTAACGAATCCACTTTGCCAAGATCCTAGACTCGCCTATTCTCGCCCCTATCAGCCTGAAATCGCCCGTTCTCACCGCCAGACAAGAAACGACCCTCGATTTTTCGACCGGGTACGGACGCGGCTATTTGAGACTTGAAAGAGCCGAGTCCCAAAAGAAAAATCAAACATTCTTTATGGGCCGGAGGGGCCCCTTGTCTCTCCCGGCGAGCCAGAACAAAACCCGTCGACCCCGAACAAACAATCCACACGGGGACGCAGCACCGCCAGACTCCCTGGCTTAGGACAGGTTAAAGAGCATCAAAGCGACGAGACCCTGCATAGAACCGCATCATCCCTAGGAGACGTGATGGAGGCGTGAAGATGATGGGCCGGATCACCGGCCAAACCTGCCTCGTCACCGGCGGAACCCGGGGAATAGGCTGGAGCGCCGCCCTCCAACTCGCCGCCCAGGGCGGACACGTAGTCCTAACCTGCCGCGACCTAGAACAGGGCCAACGAGCCGTCAACAACATCCAAGAACGACTCTACGGCATAATGGATCGCGCCGGCAGCATCAACAAGCTACAAGCAGACTTCCGTAGCCTCGACTCCGTCCGCCAGCTCGCCCAAGACTTCAAACAAGAATACGGAAGACTAGACATCCTCGTCAACAACGCAGGCGTCCTACGGACAAAACGATACCTAACCAAAGACGGCTACGAGGAAACATTCCAAGTCAACCACCTCGCACCCTTCCTCCTAACCAACCAACTCCTCCCCCTCCTCAAGAAAAGCGCACCCTCCCGCATAGTCAACCTCGCCTCAGACGCTCACAACGGAGCCAGAATCTACTTCGACGACCTCAACGGCGAGAAGAAGTACGGCGGACTGCGCGCCTACGGACAATCAAAACTGGCCAATGTCCTGTTCACCTATGAGCTGTCGAGGAGACTGAGAGGAACAAGCGTAACCGCGAACGCGCTCCACCCCGGCGCCGTAGCCTCACACCTCGGCGAGGGAGAACCTGGCCTCTTCCCGAAGGTCTTCCGAACGTTGAAACTGTTCTATACAAACCCGGGAACGGCCGCCCAGTCAGTCACATATCTCTGCACGTCAGCCGAAGTGGAAGGCGTCACCGGAAAGTATTATGTGAAAATGAACGAAGCCAAGTCCTCAAGGTGCTCATACGACGAGGCGGCAGCCCACCGGCTCTGGCAGGTAAGCGAAGAACTCACAGGGCTGAGAGAGACATCTTATCAAAGCATCCCAGCCTAAGCACGAAAAGCCTCCAGTCAAGGGTTTATCCCGTAGTCTCCCTGAAAGCGAAGACCAGTTTAGGAAGAGAAGCGCGTGAACCAGCCCAAAGACACCTCCCGCAGACTCTTCAAAATCGGAGTTATCGCCGCACTCGCAGCCATCCTCATCAGCATCACCCTCCAACTCGCCCTCCTAGTCCAACTCTCAGTCTTCAAGACCCCGATAGGCGGCTGGCTCCTCCTCATCCAGTTCCTCCAAGACGCCGCCCCCATACTCATCTTCGCGGTAGCCGGCTCCTACCTGTTCTCCCAAGTCCAGAAAAGACGAGGCGGAGAGAAACGCTACTGGATAATCTACTACCTCCTCCTCGGCCTAGCAACATTCGGCAGCTTCGGAGACGGCATCAACTTCGGACTCGGCAGCGACGTGAGATACACCACCCTTCTGACAAAGTCAGGATTCAACTATCTTGGACTGCTCTATCTCAACGGCTCCGTCATCTGGACAATATTCATCCTAACAGCACTCTTCATGTTCAGCGACCCTCGAGTCTCCCCTGCCACCGGCGATGACGGCGTAAGACGCTTCTACATGCACAGCAAATTCCTCGGGCTACTCCGGCTCCTCGCCAAATCCAACCTCGGACAGTTCCTCGCGGCCGGGAGAAGACGCCGCTGGGAAATGCCGACTGCCTCCACTCCGAAACAGGTAGAGTGGGACGTTGGAACCAACCCGGACCACGCCATGATCAACAAGAACGGCAAGATGCAATGGAACGACCGCTTCCGCGTATCATCACCATCCTTCCTCGCCTGGACAGCCTTCAAGCTCCTAGTCGGCCTCGCAATAGCAGCAACCCTCGCCGGCGACATTGCCCTGAGGTTCGTCACGATTCAGAACTATCTCGGCCAGACAGGCAGCACTTGGCAAGCCCAACTAGGAAGCTACTTCGGCATCCTCGGGATGAGAATCGGAGGAGCGTACACCGTCCCCGCAAGCTTCGGAATCGACAACACCTTCACCTTCGAAGTCTTCAGGTTCCTACAGACATTCCTCTCACTAGCCTTCGTCCTCTTCGGCCTACGACTAGGACTATCAGCCGTAGCCAACCTAGCCGTTGGAACCACCAACATCGGCGCAATGGGCATGTCCAGGAGAGCACTAAGCGAAATCCTAGCAATCATCGTCCTACCAGTAGTCTACGTATTCCTCAACGCAGGAACAATGGTCTACGACGTAGGAACCCCACTAGTCCTCTGGACAACAATCCTGCTCATGGGAGGCACCATATTCCTCACAGTCCTCACCCGAACACGCAGAATATTCCACACCAGAGCCCTAACCCGAACCAGAGGCATCATCATCCTAGCCATCGTCATAGTCTCCATCTTCACACTCCCCGCCTACAGCGCATTCCTACGCGGACAATCAGGACGCTACATCGAATACCAGTGGACTCCCGCCTACGTTCCAACAATCGACTACACACGCTGGGCTTACGGAGTTGACTCTATAACCAGCGCTGACAAAGCGATCATAACAGCCTCAACCAACCAGACAAACGTACTAGACCACATTCGAATTTTCACAGCGGACTCGGCGAAGAATAACATGAAGCCCCTCGTCGGGGTAAACTGGATGTCCATCCAAAATGCAGGCGTCGATATCATCTTCATCAAGGGAACAGAATACTGGGTCTCAGCACTCCAGCTAGTTCAGCCAACGATCTCAGGAGACGTTGACACATGGCGGACCCAGCATCTCCTCTTGACCCACTCGGAAAAAGTCCTAGCAGTAAACGCTGCCACCACAGAGACCGTTGATATAAGCAAGGTCTGGAACCTGAACCAGACACCTCAACTCTACTATGGCGAAGGTGGCCTTTGGAGCTCGGTTGACGAAGTCTACTTGAACATACCATCATTCAACGAGACCCACCTGACAGGGTACGTTGGTCCCCCCTCCTACAATGGAGCGTTAGACTATACCTACTCGGGCTTCTGGAGATACTGGAAATTCTTCTGGCAGGGCAGACTAGACTTCGCACAAGGCAACTATGGCGACATCAAAGCTCTAGTTGACCGTGACGTCGACTCGCGCGTCTCAAAACTCCTCCTTCCCCGAATGGCAACCGACTCGGACCCCTACCCGGTCGTCGATGACATGGGCAACATCTACCTGTTACACTGGACATGGATTGACTGGACTAGTCCGCACGACTTCGCTGACTATCCCGACCACCAAGACACGTCAATCCTGAGACTATTCGCTACAGTCCTGACTAACATGAAAACGGGAGAAGTCACTGGCTACCTTTACCCTGGCTTGAGAAACGACTATGTCACATCGTTCTACCGCACAATGTATCCACAATGGAACCAGCGGATTCCATCATGGCTCGTCCCCCAGCTACGATACCCCGAACAATACTTCAACACCCAACAGAGCGTTTACAACTTCTACTTCCAAACAGACCCGTTACAATGGCAACGAAACCAGTTCCTTCTGAACACAGAAGACACCCGTTTCATAATAGTACCCATCAACGGCAACTTGACCTGGGCCGCTGTTCGCCTAGTCGAAATCTACCAGAGCCCGTCGCAGAACCTCGCGGGACTCTACATAGCTCCAGCCGGAAAGGACACGGGGCAAGTCTTCCTAATCAAATTCCCAGAAGGATTCACGGTAATCGGGCCTCAATCAGCCGTCTCAGCGGTAGCTACAGATCCTAATGTGAGGGCCAAGCTCACCCTGAACCCAAACTGGATCCCCGGAAACATACTCCTATACGTAATCAACGGACAATGGACCTACGTAATCCCATACTACGGATCACAGGGCAATCTTACCGTCCCAGAGATGGTGGCAGTGGTGGACGGCCAAACCAAGAAGGTCGGTGCCCACTTCCTAAGCAATCCAAACGACCCGGTTGAGGTCCAAGGCGCCACCGCGGACGCAGTGGCAAGCCTGGGAACCATCCCAACGGGGCAGACCACTATCAATGGAACCCTTACCAGCAGATACCAGTATGAGCTCGGCGGAAACACCAGATGGCTGTTGACAATTACACCAACCAGCGGACCCCCGGTGACTGTTTTGGCGAAGGTGGAAACCCTCTCCGAACCAGAAAGAGCGAAAATTGTTAGCACTGCTGTTGGCTCTGGCCAGATATCAGTCGTCTACGACGCCACCGGCATAGTGATCAAGGTCAACTTACCATAGTACGTAATCTGGGTTTACACACTGTTCGACATAGCGGTGCGACTAGACCATGCCTGACCTTCTTCTCAGCATTCTTGGAGTAGGCCTTGCGGCACTGACCGGCGGGTCCTGGATTAGCTTTGCTACAGCAATAGCGAGTCGGCGTGGAACCAGGCTTGGGGGTACGATAGGAGGCCTTCCGTCAATCTCCGCCTTCTCCTTTCTATTCATCGGCCTAGATCAGTCTCCTCAAGCAGCTGCCGACGCAACCCGTTCTTTTCCACTGGCACTTAGCTTCACAATCCTATTCCTCATCATGTACGCTTACGCTGTGCGAAAGGGCCCAGGATTCGCATTGTCGACCTCAATCCTAGTCTGGCTTGGACTTTCCGTCCCAGCGGCAGCCTACAATTTCAAGGACTCTTCGCTTGCGATAGTTGTCCTCGCCGTAGTTTCCACACTCGCAATCCTACTGTTTCGAAAGATGAAACTGGCTCCCATCAGGGGAGGAGGTGCAAGGCCTGCCAAGCGAGAAATCCTACGGCGTGGCCTATCAGGAGGCGCGGTCGTGGGCACAGTCGTACTGTTGAGCCAAGAGCTGGGCCCGATATGGAGCGGAATATTTGCCGCCTTTCCGGCTGTTTTCAGCCTGACACTTCTCTTTACCTACAGGACCGAAGGAGAGGAATTTTCTCGCGCGATCGTCAAGCCTCTTATGACCGCGGCCCTTGCAACAGCCCTTCCATACAGTATAATCGCGGGGCTCGTGTTTCCGTTGTTCGGGGCCCTAGTGGGTACTGGGCTGGCGCTTCTCTGCGTGGCTCCGATCGCCTACCTTTTGCTTAGATTCTGAAACGGAGCAGGCGTCACTGGGTCATCCATTGTTCTATCAGAGGTTTGAGTCGGAGATACACGTTCCTAGTGGCTTGCAAGTCATCGAGGCAGTGGTCCCGGATCGCTCCGAGGGCTTTGGTGTCTCCCTCCTGTGCGCGAACGTAGAGCTGTGGCACGTCCATTCCCATTGGCCCTTTCTTCTTGGCGATCGCGAAGAAATCGCAGACGTGGTCCAAGTAGGTGAAGGTGAGCCTCAACCGGTTCTTCACGACCTCATTCAAGTCAATGTGTCGTTTGGAGCTAATCGGCCTCGGGTCTAACCCATGCTTGAGAAATCGAGTAGTGAGAAACGGAATATCGAAGCCACGCCCGTTCCAAGTCACCAAGACGTCGTATGATTGAATCCGCTGGGCCAGCTTTGAAAGAACTGTCCCCTCTTCACGACTCCGTTTGACCTGAAAGTATTCGCTCCTGCCCTTCTCTGGGGCGAGTCCCGCGCCGACGACGATTCCCCCATCTGCTTCCAGTGATGAGGTTTCAATGTCGAGAATGACGGCTCTGACTGCCATACGATTCACGAGATAGACCTGATGGCTTAAGGCTTCATCCCCGGCAAAGGAACATATTCCGGATACGACAGAGGCCTATACAAGTAAGAGACTGTTGCAGGCTCCAGCGGTTGTTCAGACAGAAAAATTGGAGAAGAGCTACCGCTTAGGCAAGAACGTTGTTAAGGCTCTTCGCGGAGTGAGTCTTACACTTCATCCGGGAGAGTTCGTCGTTGTAACCGGACCTTCGGGCTCAGGAAAAACAACACTGCTCAACATCATCGGAACCCTTGACAAGCCAACTAGTGGAAGAGTCCTCATCGATGGACAAGACCTTTCTGGGATGAAGGATGGACAGCTAACCAAGCTGCGCCGGCACAAAATCGGCTTCGTCTTCCAATTCCACAACCTGATTCCGGTCTTGTCAGCCTTGGAGAACGTGGAGCTTCCCCTTCTGACCGCTGGTGTGAAATCGAAAAAGGCTAGGGAGCGCGCCCATTCGCTACTGGGAAGGGTAGAGCTTGCAGATCGAACGGATCACTTGCCCGACGAGCTTAGCGGTGGAGAACAGCAACGTGTCGCGATTGCACGAGCTTTGGCGAACAGTCCCAAGGTCATACTTGCCGATGAGCCGACAGGCGACCTTGACACCAAGACAGGCTCAGCGGTTGTCCAGGTGATGTACGAGCTTGCGAAGCAAGAGAACGCCACGGTGATGGTGGTCACGCACGATCCGGTTGTGTCGAGCAGAGCTGACCGGCTCTTCGAGATGCGAGACGGGGTGATCAATGAGGGAAAGCCTGCGAGACCCTCTGTAGAACAGCACTTGATTAGAGCAGTAGAATCTGTTCCTCCGGAACGCCAACAATCACTGTTCCAGCCTAACTAGCAATGCCCTAGGATTCGCGTATGCTCTCAGCCAAGATTGCCTACCGCAACCTTCCACGTCGGAAAGCCAGAACTGTTCTGACAATTGTCGCCGTGATGCTAGGCGTTGCCCTGCTTGTCGGCATAAACCTGGCAACCGCTGCCGCGAGCAGTGAGTTCACAGGATACATCAACAGGTTCTGGGGGGCGACCGACATTATTGTCCGGTACCCGGGAATAGGACCCCTTCCGTTTGAAGCAAATGGAAATCTCAGCATCGTCAACCAGGTCCCGGAGATTCGCCAGACAGTCCAACGATTAGACTGGTTCGGTTCGCTAGATAACATGACAGTTTTTCAGCTCATTGGAGTTAACCGGACAGACTTCGACTATTCCACTTTCAACATCACCGGCACAGCCCCCCTCTCACCCGGCTCTGCAGTTGTCGGGAACACTCTAACAACAAAGTACGGACTTGCCCTTGGCTCAACAATCAAGGTACTCAGCGAGACCCCGTCACTGCCTCCGAGAACAGTTGCGCTCAGCCTTACGGTTGTCGGAATCAACAATCCGCTTCGCAACATCGGGAGCACTGTGTACGTGTTTCTTCCCGAGCTGCAGACAGCTCTCGGTCTCCAGGGGAAGATAACCCACATCTTCGCCACAATCAGCGACCCTTCGAAGGCGCTGGAGGTCCAGAGGGACCTTCAGCACCTGATGCCTGCTTTCGACGTCTCCGCGCCGAAAGCGGAGGCCGTCCATAGGATTCAGGGCCAGATGACCGGGTTTAACCTGGGGCTCAACGCGATGGTCGCGGTCTCACTCGTTGTCTGTTCTTTCATCGTTTTCAACACTCTCTACATGACAGTTAACGAGCGGACCTACGAGATCGGCGTGATGCGGGCTGTAGGCTCGTCCCGACGACAGGTCTTCAAAATATTTTTCGGCGAGGGACTGCTAATAGGATTGGTTGGTGCGAGTGCCGGCCTCATTGCCGGATGGGGCCTCTCAAGACTTTTCACAAGAGTCGCAGAGCAACTGCTTGAGATCCCCAGCCTACCCGTCACCCAGCTTACTCCATACATAGTCTTGACCGGCATAGCGGCTGGGCTTGGAGCGGTCGTCGCAGGCGCACTCTATCCCGCGGTTTCAGCCAGTCGAATTGACATTATTCGCGCGATAAGGCCAAGTGCCAGAGACAAGCCAAGGCGGGTCTCCGACTCGACAATTGGGGTAGCTAGCGGGGTGATGTTGCTGTACGGCTCGTTGCAGGCGTTCAGGCTAACACCGGTCCACATATCGTACCTTGATGTCGCTTTGATTCCGCTCGGACTCATAGTGTTAGGCGGACTAGCCTTCTCTCGAGCCAGTCAGTACATCACCGCGCCGCTCGTCAAGTTCTCCGGTGGCGTTGGCTATGTGGCCTCGAGGAGTGGAAGGCGGAGGCTTGTCAGGAACGCCGTTTGCTTCGGAATGATCACGATTACTCTCAGCTTCGTGGTGATGCTCGGCGGTATACAGGCGGGTACCCAGCAGGCAATTGAGCAGGGCATCAGGGAGGCCCTGGGGGCGGATATCTTTCTAGTGGCTAACCAGTCCATACCTATCAGCTTCACCAGCAATTTGGCGCAGCTTCCACAAGTATCAGTGGCGACTCCGCTATCACCAGGCCAAAACTTCACCAATGTCAGGGCGGTGAACCCACTGAACCCTAACGTAACATCTCAGATTGGGGTTCTCGCGGTTGACCCTGCAAATTTTCCGAAGATAATATCGTATGCCTTCATAAACTCGCCCACCCCGGAGCATGTCTACGGCCAGCTAGCGTCTAGCAATGAGAGTTTGATGCTGCCAGACGGACTCGCGTCCAGACTGAGGGTTGGAGTAGGGGACAATGTTAGCCTAACAGCAATCCAGCAGGGCCTTCGGAAGATCGTTCAGTTCAAGATCGCAGGAGTATTCACAGGGCCCGTTCTTCAGTACCTCCGGTTCGGAGAGAATTTCGCCAGCGAGTCTATTGTAGTATCCTTTGCTTCCCAGCTGAAATACTTCGCTGGAAACATGCACGCCCCTATCTTCCTCGTTAACCTAAAGCCTGAGACCAAGTCGCAGGCAGCGGCAATAGCGCATGATATTGCTATCGCGTATCCAAAATATGATCTTGCTGAGAACTCGGTGACACTTTCAGAGCTTCTCTCGCTGGTGCGAGGAACTATTGATAGAATCTTCGCCTTGATACTCTTGATTCTCTACTTCGCGCTCTTGATTGCGACTTTAGGAATCGCTGCGACGATGATCATGAGTGTCGCAGATAGGCGGCGTGAGATTGGCCTGCTGCGCTCACAAGGGATGAGCCGTGGACAGATAACCGGGCTCTTTCTTGGCGAGGGTGTCACGCTAGGCCTCTTCGGCTTTCTACTGGCCATTCCAGGAGGACTCCTCCTGCTCGTGGGAGCTACTAACAGCACAACGATTGCTGGATTCTGGCTGCCTTTCATCGTGCCGTGGAATGCAATTGTCCAGTCTCTTGTTCTTGCGATGCTGGCTGTTGTTGCAGGGAGCTTGTACCCTGCCCTTCGGGCTTCGAGAATGGACGTTACAAGGGCGCTCGAACAGGTTTAGCGAGTAAGCAAAAAACTGGGGCTTGATTCGTGCGACTCGCCGGTCTCATTGTTTTGTCTTAAGCTGCAAATCATGTAGACCTGTAACACGGGCGTAGTGTGCCTGAGTTGGATTCTCACGAGGTTTGCCCAATTCCGGGACCGTTGCCTAGGCCCACGGCCGCTGTTTTTGAGCGCTCGCTCGTTTCTCGCTCGTTTCTCGTTTGGCTACTCGTTTGGCCGGTCATTTTTTCTCGTTCTCCCATTGTTCACGGTCGGGTTCTCAGTAATCTTTGAGAGATCGTGAGTCGGGGCTTGTTCTGGCCGATCTTGGAAAGGGTCAGACCCGGGTTAGTTTTGACGGATTAGAGATGGATGCGCTGAAAAACTCAGTATCGTCCTATGACTGGGAGAATCTTGTAGACCAGCCGTCCGAGCCCTGTCTCAGGACGAAGAATAGCAAGAGTGAGCAAGCCTGCAACACCTAGAACTCCGATTCCTATCCATGCGTATTGGTAAGTCGAGACATCATGAAAGATCCTCGCGAACACGTTCATCTGCGTAAAAGCACCGTTCGTGGACGAAATTGTAAGGAAGAGATTCCCTCCCCCGATTATCTGGACCCGCGGAATATCAAAGGTTCCTCCTGGAAAGGACTGTGAAAACAGGACGGCAGAACCGACTAGAACAAGCTTCACCGTAACCGCGTTGTTCGTGGTGACGTGTGCGTCCGCATAATACCCTGGAGGCGCGAAACCTATCGAAGCTGGAAGCTCATTCGTGGTAACTTGCGGTGCAGAGAACACTTGAACATTCTGCTCCACAGGAGTAGGCAGAGCAATCAGAACAATGCCTGTGAGTATCAATCCGGCTAGAACGATAAATTTGGCGTAGTGCTGGCGAGTTTCGGAGGCCATAGCCGGCTCGATAGAGTCCTCGTTCCAGGAATGGGGTAAACGTCCCGTAACTGGTTACACTGAACAGCCAGTAACAAGAACTGAACGTTCACATCTAGGCAGTTCCAGCACGTCGGTGACGATCGGACTTTTCTCGTTGATAGGGACGTAGCCGCGTTTGTCATTTCACTAATAATGTAGCTCTGTAAGATTGTTTCAAGCACCATGGTCACGTCGACTAGGCTATTGGGCCTCCCTGACTCGACGGTGTTGCACCATTTCGGCGTATATACATCGACGGCGGGTGCGGGACGACATTGACGATTTCGAGTCGACCCGGACAGAGGCTCTGAGGGCGCATGAGAGCGGGCTAAAGGCCAACTCTGCCTATTGGCAAGCACACACCAGTTTCCTGCTTACCATAGCAGAGATTAGACTGAACCGGATCGCCGAGGGAGAGAAATGGTATGAAAAAGGTTCTAAACTGTTGAAATCCCTTGGGAAGCTTGCGGATATGCGCTCGCCACTTTCAATCTTGTCCGTTCTTGCCCAAGCGCATCTGATGGATGCGAAGGGAGATTGGGCCAACAGGCAAGGGGCTATTCTTGCAAAGTATCGAGTTTTATCGCGGAACACCTTGGGGAGTGTTGCACGAAGCTCTCGCCCGCACCCAGCTCGGAGAGGCCGCACTGGCGAGAGGCCTCACCAAGGAAGCGGGAGAACAGTTCATGAAAGCGGCTGAAATCTATGAAACACTTGGAAATTAGACCCAGGTCGATAAACTGAACAGACTCGTCGCGGGGGCTATCTGAACCAAAAAAACTGGCCATCGCATGGGGAACCGCAGGTTCCGCGACCGCAACAGTCGCGTACGGGGACATAGACCTCGGTCAAGCTATGGTGCAGGAGCGGGAGAAGACTTTCCTAATGAAGCGTCTTTCTCATCACGACATCAAACGCTGGTCCGACTATACGATGCTCTCGCTGCTCCTTCCTAATTGCTCACGAGCCTTCCGAATATTCTTATTCCTCGCGTCTTCTGGACGCTCCCTATCCTAAACGCTCCCTGTTTGTGTCGCCGAAAAACTCGGAAGACAGCGGCAGATTGTCCCTCTGGGCAGATTACCACAAATCCTATTCCCATATTGAACGTTCGGAACATTTCAGCTTCTGCAATCCGCCCCTCACTTTGCAGCATGCGAAATATTACTGGAGGGGTCGGCATGTAGTCGAGGTCGGCTCCAAGCTTGGCTTGGCTGACTATTCGGTTGAGCTTGGAGAAGCCGCCTCCAGTTATGTGTGCGAGGCCGTGGACTTCTGCCTGCTTCAAGGTCTCAAGGACCGGTTTGACGTAGATTCGAGTCGGTTCGAGCAGCTCCTCTCCGATGCTTCGTTCCAAGTCTGGGATTACCTCTCTGACAGGGTGATTTTTCAGCAGAACCTTCCGGGCAAGGGTCAGCCCATTGGAGTGAATTCCAGAACTAGCTACTCCGATTAGCTCATCTCCGTTACGAATCCTATCGCCTAAGACCAAGTCACCTTTCGAGCAGATTCCAGCAGCCATTCCGACTAGGTCGATTCCTGCCTCCGAAAGTAGATCCGGCACAACAGCAGTCTCCCCTCCAACCACGGCCAATCCCGCCTGTTTCGCCCCCACCACGATTCCCTCTGCGATACTAGCGACCATCGTGGGGTTTGGCTTCGATACTGCGAGATAGTCGAGGAAACTAATGGGTTCTGAGCCTGTGCAGATGATGTCATTAGCGCACATGGCCACACAATCGATGCCGATAGTGTCGTACTTTCCCATCATACGTGCAATGAGGACTTTAGTTCCGACACTGTCTGTGTGCAGGCTAAGGACGCGATTGTTTCCTACGTCAACGAGTCCCGCGTAGTGCCCTATTGGGAAGATTGGTCGGCCGAGTTTTCCCTTCCTGGTCTGGAAAGTAACAGCTAGTTTCCGGGCTACTATTCGATGAGACTTGCTGACTTGATCTAAGTTGACCCCGGCGTGCGAATAAGACGTCCGAGGCCTTGGCATCTTACAGCTTCAGCCCAGTCAAGCGCTCATAAGCGATGATGTAGCGTCTGCTGGTCTCGGAAATTAGGTCTTCTGGAATGTCCGGAGGCCTCGGAACCGGCATACCCTGTTTGCGCGCTTGGTCAAGATTCTTCTTGTAGCCTACCTTCGAGAGCCAATCACGTATAGGCTGTTTGTCATAGCTCTCCTGTACCTTACCCGGCGCGTAGCTTTCTTTAGGCCAGAGCCTGAACTCGTCGGGTCCAACTGAATCCGCGAGGATGATATTCTCCTCCTCATCAAAGCCAAACTCTAATTTCAAATCAGCGAGGATGAAACCAGCGCTGTCCGCACGGTCCAGGATTGTCTTGTAGATGCTGACGGTTCTCTCCTTAAGGGCCGCAATCTGCTCTGCATCGAGCCACCCTTCATCTTCAATCTGCTCGACCGTAATCGGCTCGTCCTTTTTCTCCGACTTTGTGGTCGGGTCGAAAATGGGTTCTGGGAGTTTGGCGGCGAGAACTGGCTCCACCGATGGGAGAAATATCTCGTGCTTCGTGAATCTCTCGTAGAGGCTTCCGTAGAGATAACCTCGGACGACACACTCGACCGGTATCATCTTCAGCTTCCGGACGATCATCCGCTGCGGATCCTTTAGGCGAACCATGTGGTGGGGTGTCTTGAGATAGTCGAACCAGAACGCGGCCATTTTGCACAACGCCTCGCCCTTCTTCGGTATTGTCGACGGAAGGACCACGTCGTATGCTGAAACCCGGTCCGTGAAGACGAAGAGCAACTGGTCATTTCCAATGTCGTATACGTCCTTGACCTTGCCGCGCTTGAAAGGGACCTGCGGTGGAGGAGTTGGCTCTTTGTGGGTCATTTTTCGCATCCACCACTCGTGCTAGTTGGAGACCTCGTTTTCCCGGAGAAACTTGCTCCAAGTTGTGCAACGCTTCAAGTTTCGTTTCTCCCGATAAGGAGAGAAGACTGAGTAATAGGCTCTAGCATATCGAGTTTCCAACCAGGGCTCATCGGAGACTACTGAGCCCTAACAACAGAGCTTAGGGCCAGTTGATTGTCTTGTTCATGAACCTGATATATGGCGCAGTACGGCGTCGGGTTAGGCTGGAGTATACGTGGAAGTCAAGGAAATGAGTAAGGGCATCAAGGCCGGTTTGAAGGGGACAAACATCAGCGAGAGAGATGCGAAGGAAATTATCGCGGGGGTTCAAGCTATGTACGACCGCGTGCCAGCGCTCTTCCGGTCGATGCTGCCCAGCCTTCCCGAAGTCTTGAAACGCATCCCTCCCAGCGCGGGAAAATACACGCTTGACGAAATAATCATCCTGCTTGACTGGGCTTACGAGAACGGCCACCTCAAGCGATAGGAGTCGTGGGAATTCTGACTCATCCATCCAAGGACATTATTGGGAGCAAAGGAGGCGAGCTGGCGGAGAGGAAGATCGCGCTACTAATTTCAAGCAGTGTAGCAGCTGTCAAATCGCCAGAGGTCGCCCGGGAACTCATGCGACATGGCGCAGATGTTTACGCTGTCATAAGCCCTGCAACAGAGAAGCTGGTCGGCGCTGACCTTCTAGAGTGGGCGACCGGGAACCCAGTCGTGACGAAGCTCACAGGCCAGCTCGAACACATCACTCTTGCAGGTAACAGCCCCGGGAAGGTTGACCTGGTCCTTGTCGCTCCTGCCACAGCTAACACCATTGGGAAAATGGCGTCTGGGATTGACGATACTCCCGTTACGACCGTCGCCGCTACGGCAATCGGGTCGAAGATTCCCGTTCTAGTCGCACCGGCAATGCACGAGCCCCTATACGATCATCCAATCGTACAGCAGAACATTGCCCGTCTGGAGGAAGCCGGCATTGAGTTCATCCAGCCTGAAGTCGTAGAGGGAAAGGCGAAGATCGCCCCAACCGAGAAGATTGTCAGAGCGGTCATCGCAAGGCTTGCGGCCCAGAAAAAAGACATGAAGGGGCGCAGGGTCCTCGTGACCGCTGGCCCGACAATTGAGCACATAGACCCAATCCGGGTGATCACGAACCGCAGTTCCGGAAAGATGGGTGCCGCGATCGCGAAGGAAACCGTAGAGAGGGGAGCTGAGACTACGCTAATTCTCGGGCCGGGAAGCGCCGAACCACCACAGGGGGTTAAAACCATTAGAGTCGAGAGCACAGAGGACATGCTCAGCGCGGCAGTCAGAGAGCTGAAACAGGGCCGCCACGAGATCGTCTTCGCCGCGGGCGCGCCCAGCGATTATAGGCCAGCCAAGGCTTCTCCGACCAAGCTCAAGACCCGGAAACAAAAAATCGTCACCATTGACCTAGAGGCAACCCCGAAAGTGATTGCTGAGGTTCGAAAAGCCCAGCCCGGCGCCTTCATCGTCGCCTTCAAGACCGAGTACAACGTATCCAACGACCAGCTAGTAGACGAGGCATTCGAAATACTGAGCGAGAAGACAGCTGACCTCGTTGCGGCAAACGATGTCGGACACGAAGGGGTAGGCTTTCAAACCGAGACAAACGAACTCTACGTGGTAGATGGAGAGAAGAGGGTCACGCATATTCCCCTCGCTGACAAGAGAGATGTAGCCCGCCAGCTTGTCGACATTGTAGTCAAGCACTTGAACTCCTAGACTGGCGCTCATTCTATGACCCGTAACAAGCTCATCGCAGCAGCAGTGCAAGTAAGGCCCGTCTCCCGAGCTATAGACAAGACCATCGACCAAGGGGTCAAACTTGCGGGAAGAGCTGCGGAGCGAGGAGCTGACATTATCTGTCTCCCGGAACACTGGCTTCCAGAAGAAATAATTCCGACACCTGTCGACCCAATCCCATACTTCCAGTCTCTTGCAAAGGATTACGGGGTCACCATTGTAGCCGGCGCGTTCTTCGAACGCGTCAAGGGTCAGGTCTGGCTGAGCAGCCCGATCATCAATTCAAAAGGAAGGCTTCTGGGTCGCCAGTTCAAAGTCCACCTGTTCTGGAGAGAGAAGAAGCTCGCCAAGCCCGGGGACACCTACCAAGTCTTCAAGCTTGATGGTTACAAAGCGGGAATACTCGTCTGTTACGATGTTGACTTTCCGGAGCCCTCCCGAATCTACGCCCTAAACGGAGCAGACATCATCCTCTGCCCGTCCCGGATCATCAAGGGGGGAAACCGGCCCTGGCAACAGTACCTAACAGTCCGCGCACTGGAGAACCGCATTCCAATAATCGCCCCCAACGTCTACGCCCCTCCCCTGTTCATAGGGGGAACTACCATCGTTAGCCTCCGTCAAGACCCGGTGAGAAAGATTGCGCACCCTAGGATCAGGACCATAACGCAACAGTCGGAAGGAATCATTCTTGAAAGCATCGACCTCCCCTTGCACAACCGTCTGAGGAAACTTCGATTCGCAGACAGGCGGCCCGAAACTTACCAGTAGAGGTTGAGAACCGTAAAGCAGCGAGTTCAAGGGGTCATTTTCGACCTTGACAATACACTGCTTAGATCGAGACGTGGTGCGCTAAGAGCGCTCAAGGCAGCCTCTGAAATGATTCACGAACACCTGGCGAAACAGGGCTATGTCTACGGGAAGGCCGAGCTACTTAGACAGCTCCGTCTAATCGACCAGTTCATGCTGGGCAAGAAACGATTGTACAATAGAGATGTTTGGTGGAAGACCCTCCTGAGAGAGCTGGGATTATCACATCTTTCGGATACCTGGGTTCACCAAACAACCCTTCACTACTGGAAAATCTACGCGGCAGAAAGCCCACCTTTCAAAGACGCAGAGCCCACCCTGAAGGTGTTCAAGAAGGCGGGGTTCAAAATAGGAATGGTCTCGGATAGCGACGGAACACCAGGAATGAAGAGGAAGAGGATACGCCTGCAAAGTTTCAGAACTCTACTCGAAACAATTGTTGTTGCGGGAGAGGACACGCCAAAAGTGAAACCCAGCAAAACCCCGTTCATGCTGGTCGCACGTCGTCTAGGGCTGAACCCAAAAAACTGCGTCTATGTCGGCGACAATCCTAGAACAGACATCGATGGGGCGAAAGCTGCTGGCATGGTTATGATAAGGGTCAGACGAGACGGCAACAACATGGGACACCCAGACTACGAGGTCCGCTCGCTCCGAGAGGTCCAACCACTAATTTTCAACCTGAGAAGTTGAAATATCGACTGGTGGCTGCTTTTCGAACAAGACATTTGTTGACATTCCACCTAGTCTCTTTCTGATCAGAGTTTCCATCTCCGCCATTCGCTCATACCCCACAAATCTTCGTTGAAGGTCAAGCGCGACCTTGAGGCTGGTCCCAGACCCGAGAAACGGGTCTAGAACCATGTCGTCCAGAACGGAGAACATTCGGATCAGTCTTCTCGGAATCTCCTCTGGGAACGCGGCGATTCTTCTCTCTACACCGTCGACGTTCTGCCTCGCCCCAGTCACTGTCCAGACCTGTGAAAACCACTTGTCCCGTTCTGACTTTGTGAATACGCTCCGGTAACGTACGGGGTCCTTCGGGACGAACGAGCGCAGCCCGCCTTTTCTGAAAATCAGGATATACTCCATGTCCAACGTGACATACGCGTTTGGCGGGAGGAAGCCTGAGCCGAGGAATGCGCCTTTCCCTTTGTAATGGGGTTTCGTAGTCGGCTTCTTCCAGAGAATGTACGGAAGGGTAACGAGGCCGAGTCGCTCGAAGGCTTCGATGACACGTGAATGGTTCGGGTAGAGGCGGAATGTGCCATCGACCGTTCTGGTTGCGTCTCCGATGTTGACGCAAGCAAGTCCTCCGTTGACGAGGACCCGCGATACCTCTTTCCAAACCTGGTCTAAGTAACCGTGCATGCTGTCATAGCTGTGAAATGATTCCTGCACGAAGAAACCGTCCCAGAGCGCGACCATCGGATACGGGGGCGAGGTGACCACCAAGTGAATAGACTCGTCAGCCAGTTCTCGCATCCAACGGCTGTCCCCGAGAATGACGCGGTAATCAGCCGCTTTTCCCAAGGACCCACTATCCTATGTACTCAGAGCTTCCTGTCGCTTGTTGGCCGAATTTTTCGCCGCTCTTCCGCAAGGCTTCTTCAATCTCTTTCGCCTGTTTTTCCAGCTCGTCCATGTCAATCTGTAGGCCAAACTTTCTAGCTAGGACCTTCAGAATTATGACGGCGGCTCGTGGATCAACCATGAACCCTGATGTCTCCCCTGACAGGAAGAGACTTTTCAACTTGCGGACCTTCGCCAGACCCGGAATCAGACCGTTCATCCAAGTCACCGCACCGCTATCGATGATGCTCACGTCGAGCTGCTGCAGTTCCTTGACAAGGTCAAGATCGCTTGCGGCCCCGTAGACCTTAGGCTTCTCAGCAATCTTTCCCGTGATAAACGCACCGACAGTAAGGATCGTGTCAACACCGAGCTGTTCAGCAAGGTTCACGACGGCCTCCGACAATCGAAAGGCGCCTTCCGGCAGTATCGGCTGCGCGTCTCCGGTGTATAGAATGAGGTCCTGCTCTGCGTTTGTGTTGACCCAATAATAGATTTCGTGTCTCATCAGGCTTGGCGAGCTGTCAGAGTTCAGAAGGACCCGTGGTGGCAGATAGTCAGAGTATAGATGGCCCATTGGCTGGGCGTTGAGTGTTTTAATGAGAAAATCGAGGACTATCTTGGCAACACGGCCGCTGTCGGGAAGTCCAGCGATCATGATCGGCTTTCGCAGCTTCGGAGCTTCGTTAAGGTGGATGTCGATCGGGTTTCTCAAGAATCACACTCCATTAGGCGAGGCTCTGAATAGATTTCCTTGTTCTGAGCGTGTTGATAGACATTCCCTTGTGACTAAATTCACCGTGTTCCGACAAAAGATTCCTTACCTTTTTCCAAAAATGTTTATATGACCTGCTCATCATACCAGCTCTTCTGCGACTCTTTGGTGAATGAATGGCAAAATTCATGCTCTCTCTCCGCGACGAAAACTTTCGACTCTTATCGAATGAAGCTGAGGATCGAGGAATAAGCGTTCAAGAGCTCATCCGTGCCGTCATAATTCCGGACTGGGCAAGACAAAGCACATTCACCAGAAACCAAGCAGTCTCATCTTTCTCAACATCACGGACAGGGATTCAGAGCAACAGCAACCACAGACCTCAACTCGTACCCGCTCTGAGCATCGCTCGAAAGAGCGGCGGTCTTACTCAGTAAGAGTTGGCTCAACCCTAGAGCCGCTTCCTACCGAGTCTCGCGACCTGAACAATTGTGACCCTTCAAATCGAGGGTCTGCAATTCAGCCGGCATCCTAGTAATACTTTCGGTTGGTCCCGGCCCGATTCTCAGCAGACGTAGATTTCGGTGTATCTCTGAAGCGTCTGTTCCCTTTTCGGGTCCCTGTCTTCTATGAGAGTTGCCCAGTACGGAGTTCTGAGGTGCGCTAGGAACTCGTCAGTTCTTACCTGTCGCGAGTCATAGAAGACCTGGACTATTCCGTACGGTGATTCGACGTAATTGGTGACGAGGACCTCGACGACCCCTCTTACCCTAGATAGGCTGTCCCGAATAGCGTCTGAACACTTCGCGCAATACATCCCACCAACAAAAATGGTCGCCCTTGCCATCTCCGAACGCGTGCTTCCAGCTTGGCGAGCTCGTGCCTGTTCTTCCACGAGTGAAACGCCCATTTCCATGACTGCAAATCTTGCCTATATGCCTAGCGCTAGAGGCGTTCGTATGCCCAAGAGCCTCACGGAAACCCAGGATGCTCAGGGTCGTTTGATGAATGACTTCTTCAAAGGGAGAGACGTTTCCGAAATCATCCAGCGGGACGACGGCTTCATCGAAGCCAACCCCGTTTCGATGTACTTCAGGACATTCCGTCAATGGCCTAGAATCGAGAGGGACGCTATGAACTATGTCAGGGGAAGAGTTCTGGATGTCGGATGTGGAGCCGGGAGGCATTCGCTGTATCTTCAGCAGAAGAAAAAGCTCGACGTCATCGGAATAGACGCTTCCCCATTCGCTGTGAAAATCTCCAAGCGGAGAGGTTTGAAGAAGGTTAAGGTCATGTCATTTGAGAATGTTTCTTCAAAGCTCGGAACCTTTGACACCGTTATCATGATGGGCAACAACTTCGGGCTCTTTCACAGCTTCAGAAGAGCACGTCTCATGCTACGCAGGCTTCACAAGGTGACCGGAGCGGGCGGGCGTATTGTGGCGGAGACCCTAGACCCTTACGATACGAGGGACCCTGACCATCTCGCTTACCACCGACGAAACAGGAGACGTGGCAGAATGGGAGGCCAAATCAGAATGCGGATCCTTTATCGAAAGATTGCAACACCGTGGTTCGACTATCTCTTCGTCTCTCGGGACGAAATGGAACAGCTCTTGCAGGGCACCGGTTGGAAGGCTCGGCGGGTTCTCGGAAGGGGACCCTCGTACGTCGCAGTTATTGAGAAAATGTCTTGATAGTTAGCCGCCGTGTTATTCTCTGAAGTAGCTAGCCACTTTCTCTATGAAAACGCGCGCTTGTGGGAGGATTCCCTTCGTTGACCACAGTCCTCCCTCGGGAACGAAGGTTAGCATAAGCTCTCTACACCCTACCTTTTGGAATCGTTCTACTTGTTGAATACAATCGTCAGGCGTGCCATGGATCACTGTGTCGAACGCTGTTTGTTCGGGTATGGACTGGGCAATTTTGTGAATTACCCTCCGTTGCGCCTTTGGGTTATCGAGGCGTTCCCAAATTCGTCCAGGATGCGGAGCCGAAGGGTCCACTTTCCTCAAGGCCTCAGGTATGAGCGCTAGAAAGTATCTTGCGGGGCCGAGAATCTGCTTGTCCGCCTCTGCCCGCTGCTTTGACACGCTGGCGAGAGTGTAGTAGGCTGGGTTGAACAGGCGGAGTTGCCGTTGGGCCTCGTTGGCCGACTCTCGAATTTTCGCTAGGTCTTCCCTGTAGGTCTCCGTGTTGTGGCAGTGTGGGATCCATCCGTCTGCCTGTGCTCCTGTCAGTCGGAGCATTTTGTCCCCGAAGGCTGCAAGGTAGATTGGAACAGGGCTGCTCCTAGGAATCTGCAGGTGCGCGTTTTTTAGGCTGTAAAACTGGCCTTTGAAAGTAGCAGGGCGCTCAATTGTCGAGTCCCAGAGTATCTTCATCACTGTGAGTCCTTCCTCGAGTTTACCGTATCGATAATCGGTGGGCATGCCGAACGGGGCTTGGTTCATCGGGTCGCCAGCTCCAAGACCCAGAAAGACGCGTCCGGGAAACATCGCAGTCAGGGTCGCCGCGGTCTGGGCGACGATGGCTGGGTGTCGTCGAACCAGGTCGGTGACTGCGACTCCCATCTTGATCGTTCGAGTCTGGGCCGCGAGGTTGGCGATTGTTGTGAACGGTTCAGGGGCGGCCGCTTGACCGGTCCCATAGAGAAGATGATCGTCCAAGAACGCAGAGTCGAAGCCAGCCTTCTCCAAAAAGTAGGTTCTGTGGACGACCTGTTGGAAGGATTCATCGGCTGCTTGGAAGATTCGTACTCCGAAACGAGCAGGTCGCCTGTGCTTGGTCAACTGGTCTCGTCGGACATTGCCATTTGGGGTATGACCTGCTCAAGCTTCATGTGATGAACCCGCCGGTGAACTATGATTAGGGTGAGGCAGCGAGGACACACAGGTGCGGTGGCCCCTCTTGTCTCTAATACAATTAGCCAATTCTCTGGGACGTATTCGTGACGGAAGGCGCAGACGGCCAAAGCGCAGACCTCGGTATCTCTCCGCTATGGTTTGCCTTAAGCCTTCGAGAATCACTCGAGCTTTGAGTTCCTGTCAGATCTGAATGACGGGCCCCTCGTACTGACTGATTGTCCCCTTGTCCTTAAATCGCCCTAGCAGACGCGACCCTGAGATTGCAACAGCAAAACACGGAAAACCCGCAGCAGGAGACCGAGTTGGAGCAGCTTCTCGGGTTGTGGGGCGGTGAGATTGTCTTTGGACCCCTTATACGCGGTCAGCTGACCATTGACGGCCGTGGACAAGAATGGATTGCGAGCGTCAAAGGATTTGACGCGACCGTCGAACAGAAAGACAACTCCACATCATTCACGCTGCCTGGCGGCCATGGCGAGTTTCGGGGACACGTCGGCCGGACCGCGAATAGTATCGAGGGACACTGGATTCAACCCGCTGGCGTTACTCTAAGCGACCGATACGCAAGCCCTCTCACTCTCACACGATTAGAAGAGAACGTTTGGAGGGGCAAAGTCGTCCCATTAGACGACACGCTCACAATCTACCTGGCAATTCGGAAGAATGCCGATGGCTCGCTCGGCGGTTTCATACGCAACCCAGAATTCAACCTGGGAGTAGGCCGGCCTTTCGCCATTAGCGTCGATGCCGACCTTATCACATTCTCGAACAAGCGGAACCCCAACGACAGGCTCCATGGCAAGTATGACCGGAAAAACGACCGGCTGCATTTCGCCCTTCCTGACTGGGGAGCATCGCTTGAACTCATACGACGGGACAGGAACAATGCCTATGGATTTTACCCCCGAACACCCAACAATGCAGGATACGCTTACCGACAGCCCATCTCTGAAGATGACGGCTGGACAACAGGGTCACTCACTAGTGTCGGGCTAGATTCCAAACCCATCACGTCACTGGTCGAACACATTTTCAACACTGAACCTACAGACTACACAACTCCATATGTTCAAGGACTCCTCATAGCCCGCCACGGAAAACTAGTCCTCGAAGAGTACTTCAACGGCTTCGACAAAGACAGGCCGCACGACACGCGCTCTGCCGGAAAGACTTTCGCCTCAGTACTAGTCGGCATCGCCATAGACAGTGGCGCCAAATTCGGCGTGAATTCTCCGGTCTATCCCCTGTTTCCCGAGTACAAGTTTCCCAACATGGACCCTAGAAAGATGCGCCTGACTGTCGAAAACCTCCTCACAATGACCACGGGACTGGCGTGCGACGACAACGATGACGACTCCCCAGGAAACGAGGGCGTGATGCAAGGCCAGCGACTCCAGCCAGACTGGTACGAGTACACGCTCGGCTTGCCCGTATCGCACGAGCCGGGAGGGAGTCAGGCCGTCTACTGCTCGGCCACGATCAACCTGCTCGGCGGCGTCGTCAAGAATACCATGCGGACTTGGATTCCAGAGTTCTTCCACAAACACTACGCGAAACCGATGCAGATTCGTCGTTATCACATGAATCTCATGCCGACCGGCGAGGGATACGTGGGCGGGGGAGTCTACATGCGTCCCCGGGACCTTCTAAAACTGGGACAGCTGTACTTGTCCGGGGGAACCTGGAATGGAACCCGAGTTTTGAGCAGGAGCTGGGTTGACCAGTCGACAAAGCGACACTCAAGCTACGACCGAGAGCACGGATACGGGTACGCATGGCACATACACGAATACCACGCGCAAGGCATTGTGTACAAAGGGCATTCTGCTGAAGGCAATGGGGGCCAGCTCGTGATCGTCATTCCCCAACTCGACCTCGTAGTCCTGTTCACTGCTGGCAACTACCAAAGCTACCCGGTCTGGCGTAGGTTCGGCGAAGAGCTTGTGCCGCAGTACGTACTGCGAGCAGCATCCCCCTCAAAGAATTAGGTACTCTTCAACCCCAGAAGTCCCCGATAAAGCGGAATCAAGCAGACTGAGCGTCCAACGAGGATTCCCGTGTCGCAAAGCGCCGTTTGACCTAGCGGAGCCCCTCCAGCTAGGTGACCCCGAGTTACAGCTTTTTCAAATCATATTCTCAAGAGACGTGAAAAGGTAGCTGGGTCCAGTAAACGAGCATCAGGACCAGAAACAAAGGTGGTACAGAGTCGTATGCTCAGGGCGAAAACACTAGCGGTGCTCACGTCGACCGATGGTTTTCCCGCGCTTTTGGTGAATGCGTTCTTCGCACTTTGCAAAACATCCTTGGCAAACCCGCACTAGGGGCACTGGTCTCCTGCTATCATCTGGACGAGCAGGCGAAGACCGCTGGAGAGGTCCACAGAATTCTCTGGAAGGTGTTCAACAACGGGGCCCTCGTTCTAGAGAAGCTGATTGTAAAGGCCCTCTATCGTGAGTTGAACGTGGCTCAAAACGAGAGGAGTGCGTTCGAATTCGAACCAATGGTCCTCATGGCCAAAGAGAAATTGAAAAGCCCTATGGGCAGGTCAAAATGATCGGATCGGATGTTGTAGCTAGACTGCTCGCACAGAGGCGAGAGGAGACATTTTGGCACTCTTCCACCAAAAACCCCGAAATCATGGATAGCCTAGAAGGCGTGGCTTTACGAATTGGAAGAAGGGCCGAGTCAATTGAGGTAGATATCAACGACCTTGTCGCTGGGCGCGCTAGAAACAAAGAAGGTTGGAAACCACAAAGTTTTCTGGTTGAACACGCGAGTGGGAGAGACCTATGTTTCGACCCCCCGCGACCTTTACGGGGAATTGAGGGGGCAAAAGAGTGGTACTCGCCGAATCGTCAGTTCTTTGGGCTCACTTTCCGAAAGACCGTGTAGAACAGTGTGACCGAGACTGCGTAAAAGCCTGCGGCCAAGTAGAACGGAAGGTCATACATTCCAGATTCGAGTATTGACCCGCCCAGCACTGTGCTGACGCTGTTTGGGAGCCTCCAGATTATCGAGTTGATCGCGCTCGCCAAACCCCGCTCTTCAACAGTGATTATTCCCATCAGGTATGAATCCATTAACGGGCTGGCCATGTTCATCAGAGCCGCCCGAGCAATGTACAGCCCGGCCGCGAGGAACGGGTTGAAGACGAATGCCAGGCTGAGCATGAGGACCGTGGCAGAGCCTGTCACCATCGCTATGGAGTTCACCTGCCCATACGTTTTGGCAAGACGTGAGCTAGTTAATGCGGACAGACCTATCGTGACATTCGAGACGGCAAGCAACGGACCGCTGTACGTGTCGGGAATAGCAAATTTGAGGTAGAACCATGTTGGTATAAGGGGAATGATGAAGCCTGCCCCCAGCCCGATGAGGCTGTTGATGCCTGAAAACTTCAGCAACAATCTCATGCTTGGCCCCGATTTCAGCAACTTCGCACCGGGGCGAACAACCTCGGCATAGTTTCTGAGCAGCAGAACCAGGAACACTGGAGTGGCCACCGAGAGAAGGGCGAAGAACATCATGAAGCTCTGGTGGACAGTCGCGGAACTGACTCCCAGCGCGGTCTGAAGCTGGGGAAAGACAAAAGGCACTGCCGACCCCACACCGAAGGATATGGTACCTACCACGAACGACCAAGAGAAGGCGTTGTTGCGATTCTCTTTCACAGTCTGATCTGCAATTATCGCATTCCAAGTGGTCAAAGATGCCGCCTCAGCGAGACCGAGAAGAATAGCGCTCACCAAGAGGTAAGACAAGCCGCTCGTCAAAGCAAATATTGCCAAACTAGGCCCGACACCAATGGACCCGAGCAACAGAAGCCACTTCCTTCCCATTCTATCGGATATCAGGCCGAATGGAATCCCTGTGACTATGGTCACGAGCCCAAAAACGCCGACCAACAACCCGACTGTTCCAGAACTGAAGCCAACCTCCGGCATATAGCCGGTAATGTATACGATCAGGTATCCTACACCCGCGCTCGTGAACGCATTACTGACAATGAGCCACTTGACCTGTGAAGGTAGTCTCGGGGAAACCGATGCCTTGAGACTATCAACTATCGTCTGGTCGTTGCGCGGACTAGCAGTGTTCATCGCGGGAGAGACCGCGTAGGCCTGGCGTTTAAGTTCAGCCACGCGGAGTAATTGCTAAGGAACCGGAAAAAATCTCAGCGTTCTTTTTTAGGGCCCATGGGAGTTCTAGTCTATCGCCAGCGAATCCGAACAAAGTTCGCCACCATTCCGCGTAGAACCCTTCAATCCTGGCTGAACGGACTCGATAACACGTCCAAGATGCTAGACCCTGCCCAATGGGCGGGAAAGACCCCGCTATGGTATGTGGACCTTGATCGTTAGCTCGCTACCACACCACGACGCTTGCAAAGCCATCCGTCTCAACTCTCGCCCATCCTCTTGCCCCAAAAACTCGAGCCCAACTAGTTCTGCATCGGTTAATTCGAACGGTCCGACAGAGGGCATTGCTCTCCGAAGGTCGCGTGAAAACGCGGCCTCGTGGATTATTAGGGGTCGTGGTACAGTTCTCTAAACAATGATACACTACAATGCGGCCAATAACGTCACGTATCGAGCGGTTGCTTTACAACTGTTTCACTGCTGTCATCTTTCCTCGGCCTCAGGACAATGGCAATGAAAAAGAGGGCGAGGGCAATAAAGTCCATTGAAAGCCGGGTGAACTCGTTAGCAGGTGATGATAGAGGCAACAGGTCGAGGGCCGATTTAACGAAAAAAGGGAGAAAGGCCAGCGAGACGATGATTAACGCAGGCTGTCTTCGCTTGTACCAGGCGTAGAGTGAAACTGAGAAGAGGACGAGGGCGAAGACTCCCCTCCCCAGCTCAAGAATCTCGAACGGGTCTGTGAGAGGCTGCCCGCTGGGACCTATTGAAAGCACTGCCCAGTCTCCTATGCTCCCATACAAGCTCATCCCGAGTTCGGCTAGGTGAGGAGGTCTGCAAGCCTCTCGGCCCAAGTCTCCCAGATCCTTGGATGGAAGTTCTTGAGGAGCTTCACGATCCTGGCCGGGTCTCCTCTGCACCTGTAGAGGACGAAACCCGCTTCGCGCCTGGCGTCAACGAGCCCTGCCTCGATTAGCCTCTTCATGTGCCAGTTTGTCGAGGACGCGGAGATGTGAGCGAACTCCGAGAGCTCCTTCTGGCTCGTTTGCTGTTTCCGAATCAGGTAGAGCATCAAGTCCCTTTCGGTCTCCTGGGAGAGAACGCTGAGAATCTCCTGCTCCTCAACCCCGAGCCCCATGTTAGGATAGAACCGTTTGTAGAGGCCTCGTCTCAATGAGACAATGGCGCGATCTTTTTCCAGCTTGTAGAGATGGTATTGGATGACTCCCATTGCGAGGTCGAGCTCGCGCTTGACCTTTCGAAGGTGAGCGCCCGGGTTTGCCTGGATAAACTCTAGTATCTGCTGTCTTCTAGAGTATGCTTCTTTTTGAACTCCTATAGTGCGCGTCTGCGGCTACTCTCCAGGCGAGCCAATGTGTCCTGCATACTTGTATTTCAAGCAAGATGTTGCACACCAACCGGGAGACGGCCTGGACCAAACGCCCTAGTGGGCGCAGAGAAAGGGCCCGGGTCCATTTGACTCCCGGGTTAGTCTTCCCCACGCCTTCTTTGTCTTTCCAAGAGGTGGAGGTAGCTTTCGAGCCCTTGGGTATAGGCTTCCGGTGGTGGATGGTCGTCGTATTCTGGGTGCTCGTTGTGCTTCGCGTTGAACCGGACGTAGACGTAGGTAATGCTGGCGATGATTCCGACCCATAGAATGGCAGTCGGCAGGCTTGTCAGGAGGACCAGGCCGGCAGCGGCTACGAGGACCGGGACTAGGAAGATGGCTATGATTCGGAGAAAGGATACTAGAGCATCGCTTCGCAGAGAGGACCGCCTTCCCAACCAGCCCACCCGCTCACAGTTATACTGTTAGGCTGCGACAGATTTAGGGCTACCGTGTCTCTTAGACCCATGGGGCCTGGAACCGTTATCACTAACCGGCTTTGTTCCGGGTCTCCGCTGCTAGGAGTTCTGGCAAGACGGGGGAGGCACTGGGTTCGCAAAGGGGGCGGCTTAGGGCGTGGGATGCCGGGGCTGGCATACAAGATTTGAGTAGCCCCCCCGGAGGCTAGAAAAAATTCACGGGTGCTGGTTTTCGAAACCCCATTTTCAAGGCTGATTTCAAAGACTGATTTCAAGATAGTGATT
>Ga0209761_1000142_pt1 | contig 39532 bp, 37 predicted proteins | sample GraSoi013_1_40cm_4_FD_185818 | JGI IMG/M metagenome (GOLD analysis project Ga0209761, IMG submission 185818) | Grasslands soil microbial communities from the Angelo Coastal Reserve, California, USA - Sample 09_25_2013_1_40cm (SPAdes) (version 2) | ecosystem: Environmental > Terrestrial > Soil >... | reverse complement strand
GCACCTGGGCAGCGCGACGCAGGAGACCCGCGTGGCGATGGGCATGCGCGCGTTGGAGAACCTCAAGGCGTTCTTCGCCGGAGCCGCCCCGCGCGACCGCGTCAGGTGAGCGACCACCGTGCCGGCCCTGCCGCCCCTGCCGCCTCTGATTATCTCGCACAGGTAGCGGAGCTGCTGTTCGACCAGTTCGTCGACGTAATCCGCGTCCACCAACCCGAGATCGAGCCCCTGCTGCGGGGCGAAGCCCTCGACCCGGACGCGGCCCCCGAGCTCCTGGCACGCACGATTCAGGCGCAAGGCATGTGGTTCCAGCTGCTCTCCATCGCCGAGCAGAACGCCGCGATGCGCCTGCGGCGCCAGGCCGAAGTGGAGCGCGGCCCGGAGCAGCTGCGGGGAACCTTCGCCCAGGTGGTGAGCGCCGCGGCCACGCAGGGCGTTTCGGCCGACGCGATGCGGTCCCTCGTGGCGCGCCTGCGCGTGCGGCCGGTGATCACCGCCCATCCGACCGAAGCGAAGCGCGTCACCGTGCTCGAGAAGCACCGCCGCATCTACCGCCGGCTCGTCGATCTCGAAGCGCCGCGCTGGACCCCCCGCGAGCGCAACGGCCTGATCGAGAGCGTGCGCGCGGAGATCGAGCTGCTGTGGCTCACCGGGGAGTTGCGGCTGGAAAAGCCGACGGTCGCGCAGGAGCTCGCCTGGGGGCTGTACTTCGTCACGGAGAATCTGTTCGATGTCGTCCCCGAGCTCGGGGACAAGCTCGACCGCGCCTTGCGGCAGGCCTATCCCGGGGCGCAGTTCGAGGTGCCGCCGTTCTTCCAGTTCGGGTCGTGGATCGGCGGCGACCGTGACGGCAATCCGTTCGTCACGAACGAGGTGACGCGCCAAACCGAGTCCGACAACCGCGTAGCGAGCCTGCGACGCTATCGGCAGCGTCTGGCCGAGCTGCTGGGGAGGCTGAGCCCCACCGAGCGCGCGGCGCCGATTTCGGTGGAGTTCCGGCAGGCGCTCGCCCGCCAGCTCGAGCGGAGCGGAGCCGGCGAGGAGATCGCCGCGCGCAACCCCGGCGAGGTGTTTCGCCAGTACGTCGCGTGCCTGCTGCGGCGGCTCGACGCCACGCTCACGTGCGCGGAGCAGGGAAGCACCGCACCGGCAGCCCTGGGCTATGGCACGGCCGACGAGTTGATCGCCGACCTCAAGTCTCTCGAAGCCGGCCTCGTCGACGCCCGCGCCCGCGGCACCGCCGAGCTGCTCGTGCGACCCGTGCGGCGGGAGGTGGAGGCCTTTCGGTTCAGCACGTTCCGGCTCGACATCCGCGAGAACACCACGCGGCTCGACGCCGCGCTCACCGCCCTGTGGCGCGCGCGGAACCAGGGCGACCCGCCGGCTCCTCGCTCCGCGGCGTGGCTCGGCTGGCTCCAGGGCGAGCTCACCCAGCCGCTCCGCTCCGACCGCTCGACGAGTCTGCCGTCCGAGGCGGCCGAGACGCTCGGGATGTTCCGCCTGATCCGCGAGCTGCGCGACCAGTGCGACCGCGAGGCGATCGGCAGCTTCATCCTGAGTATGACTCATGACGCGGCCGACGTGCTCGGTGCGCACCTGCTCGCGAAGGAAGCCGGCTTGTTCGCCGACGCCGCCGGGACCGAGAGCTGCACCCTTCCCGTCGTGCCGCTGTTCGAGTCCGTCGACGACCTGCGGCGCGCGCCGGAGATCGTGCGCGAGCTGCTCCAGGTGCCCGTGATCAGGCGCAGTATCCGCGCGCAGGGCGGCGTGTACGAGGTAATGATCGGCTACTCCGACTCGAACAAGGACGGCGGCTTCCTCACGTCGAACTGGGAGCTCGCGAAGACGCAGCTCAAGCTCACGCGACTCGGGCGGGAGTATGGCGTTGCGATCGCGTTCTTCCACGGCCGGGGGGGGTCGGTGAGCCGCGGCGGCGCGCCCACGGGCCGCGCGATCGCCGCACAGCCCGCCGGCTCGATCCAGGGGCGTCTGCGGATCACGGAGCAGGGGGAGGTCGTCTCGTTCAAGTACGCCAATCGCGGCACCGCGGCCTACCAGGCGGAGCTCCTCGCCGCCAGCGTACTGGAGCACTCGGTCAGGTCGGAGCGCGAGGCGGCGCTGGTGCCGACGGCGGAATTCGACGAGGCGATGGAAGCCGTCTCCGGCGCCGCGCACGCCGCCTATCGCCGCCTGCTCGGTCATCCCCACCTCGTCAGCTATTTCCAGGCGGCCAGCCCCCTCGAGGAGATCGCGCTGCTCAACATCGGGTCGCGCCCCGCGCGACGGTTCGGTGCACGGACGTTGGCCGAGCTCCGAGCGATCCCGTGGGTGTTCGCCTGGACCCAGAACCGGCACTTCGTGCCCGGATGGTACGGGGTCGGGGCCGGGCTCGAGACCTTCTTCCAAGTGCGGGGCGCGCGCGGGGAAGCGCTCCTCAAACGCATGTTCGCCGACTCTCGCCTCTTCCGCCTGATCGTGGACGAGGTCGAGAAGACGCTCGCCTACGTCGATCTCGATCTCGCGCGAGCGTACGCGGAGCTGGTTCCCGATCCCTGGGTGTGCCACGAGCTCTTCTCGTCGCTGGCCGACGAATTCCACCGGACGGTCGCCGTGGTGCGGCGCCTTACGGGCTGCCCTACCATCGCCGAGCGGTTCCCCCAGTTCCGGGCACGGCTCGCCCGGCGCCTGCCGACCCTGAACCAAGTGAACCGGCAGCAGATCGCGTTGCTGCAGCGCTACCGCGCCGGGCACGAAGACGCGCTGGCAGCGCTGCTCTTGTCCATCAACTGCATTGCGGCGGGGATGCACAACCGCCTCTACTTCACCGACCACCACCACCAGGTCCGCGAGATGGTGCGCGATTTTGCGGATCAGGTCATTCGGCCGAGCGCCCGGCAGTACGATCTCGAGAGCCGCTTCCCTTGGGACAACGTCAAGCAGATGGCCGAGCTCGGCCTGTTCGGCATCCCCTGGCCGGAGCAGCTCGGCGGCTCCGGGATGGACTACCTCTCGTACATCATCGTGATCCACGAGCTCGCGAAGGTCGACGCGAGCCACGCGATCACCGTCAGCGCGCACACGACGCTGGGCACCTCTCCCATCGTCGACTTCGGGACGGACGAGCAGAAGCGACGCTACGTCCCGCTGCTCGCGACCGGGACGGTGTTGGGCGGTTTCGGGTTGACTGAACCGGGCGCGGGCTCGGACGCGGGGGGCACGAAGACTACGGCGGTCGACCGCGGCGACCATTACGTCCTGAACGGCTCCAAGATCTTCATCACGCACGCGGGGGTGGGTGAGATCTTCGTGGTCACCGCCCGCACCGATCCCGCCGCCAAGCAGACGCACGGCATCACCGCGTTCATCGTCACCAAGGACACTTGCGACCTCACGGACACGACGCGCGTCGGGATCGGACACGACGCCTCGCTCCCCAAGTGTCCCGGCGTCGTCGCGGCCAAGAAGGAAGACAAGCTGGGCTGGCGTGCCTCGGACACGCGGGAGCTCGTGTTTCAAGACGCGATCGTGCCCAAGGAGAACGTGCTGGGGCCCGTGAACAACGGGTTCCCCCAGTTCCTGCACACGCTCGACGGCGGACGCATCGGGCTCAGCGCGCTGGCGCTGGGGATCGCCGAGGGTGCGCTCGAGGCATCCCTCCGCTATACGGCGACGCGCCAGCAGTTCGGCAGGCCGATCGCGAGTTTCCAGGGGGTGCATTTCGCGCTGGCCGATATGGCAACCGAGATCGAGGCGGCCACCCACCTCGTCTACCACGCCGCGTGGCTCAAGCAGACCGGACAGCCGTTTAAGAAGGAGGCAGCGATGGCGAAGCTGTACGCCTCGGAGCTCGCCATGCGCGCCACCACCAAGGCCGTCCAGCTGCACGGCGGCTACGGCTACACCACGGACTACCCCGTGGAGCGGATGATGCGAGACGCGAAGATCTGCGAGATCGGCGAAGGCACGAGCGAGATCCAGCGCATCGTCATCGCGCGACAGCTACTTGGAGACCTAGTCGACTAGCGCACCATCCCGAGATTCTTCACCAGGAACGCCCACCGGTCCGCCTGCTCCTCGATCACCTTGCTGGTTGGCTTGCCGGCGCCGTGCCCCGCTTTGGTCTCGATCTCGATCAGCACCGGCTTGGGGCCCGCCTGCGCCGCCTGGATGGTCGCGGCGAACTTGAACGAGTGCCCGGGCACCACCCGATCATCGTGGTCGGCGGTGGTGATCAAGGTCGCCGGATACCGCGTCCCGGCCCTGAGATTGTGCAGCGGCGAGTACTTGTAGAGATAGGGGAACTGCGCCGCGCTGTCCGCCGAGCCGTACTCCGTCACCCAGGCCCAGCCGATCGTGAACTTGTGGAACCGCAGCATGTCCATCACACCGACGGCCGGCAGCGCGGCGCCGAACAGCTCCGGGCGTTGCGTGATCGCCGCCCCCACGAGCAGGCCCCCGTTCGAGCCGCCCCCGATCGCGAGCTTCGCCGGCGTCGTATAGCCCTGAGCGATGAGATACTCGGCCGCCGCGATGAAGTCGTCGAACACATTCTGCTTCTTCTCGTGCATGCCCGCCTGGTGCCAGTCCTCACCGTACTCGCCGCCGCCACGCAGGTTCGGCACCGCGTATACACCACCCAGCTCGAGCCACGCGAGCAGGCTCACCGAGAAGCTGGGCGTGAGACTGATGTCGAACCCCCCGTAGCCGTAGAGATAGGTCGGGTTCGACCCGTCGAGCTTGATGCCCTTCTTGTGGGTGACGAACATCGGCACCCGCGTGCCGTCCTTGCTGGCGTAGAACACCTGGCTCGTCTCGTAGCCCGACGGATCGAAGTCGATCGCCGGCGCCTTGAAGACGCTCGACGTGCCCGCTGTGAAGTCGTACCGGAAGATCGTCGTGGGGTAGAGGAACGAGGTGAACGCGTAGAACATCTGGTCGTCCTTGCGCTCGCCCGAGATCGACGCCACAGCCCCGAGGGTGGGCAGTGCGACGTCCTTGAGAAACCGGCCGTCCAGCCCGAACAGCCGCAGCCGCGAATGAGCATCGTGCATGGAGTGCGCGACGAACACATCGTGGATGATCTGGACGCCCTCGAGCACGTCCTCGCCCTGCGGGATGATCTCGCGCCAGCGCGCGCGCTCCGGCTGCCGAGTGTCGATCGCGATCACGCGCTTCTTCGGGGCATCGAGGTCGGTGAGGAAGTAGAACACCGGCCCGTCGTTGCCGATGAAGCCGTAGCTCGCGTCGAAGTCGTCGAGCAGACGAGCCACCGCGCCCGTGACCTTGGGGCGTGTGGCGCTCCGCAGGTCGAGGTAGTACACGCGGTTCCGGCGGTCGGTGCCGAGCCACACGTTCATGACGAGGTACCGCCCGTCGTCGGTCACGGCGGCGCTGAACCCCCAGTCCGGCTGGTCGGGGCGCTCGTACACCAGGACGTCCTGCGTCTGGTCGCTGCCGAGGCGGTGGTAGTACACCTTCTGGAAGCGGTTCACGCTCGTCAGCGCCTTGTCCGCCGCCTCGGGGTAGCGACTGTAGAAAAACCCGCGGCCGTCGTGCGTCCACGAGGCGCCGGAGAACTTGATCCAGCGCAGGTGGTCCGACCGGTCGCGCGCGGTCGCGATGTCACGCACGCGGAATTCCTCCCAGTCCGACCCACTCGCCGAGGTGCCGTAGGCGAGCAGCCGCCCATCCTCCGACACCGCCAGTGTGGAGAGCGCGACGGTCCCGTCCTGGGAAAGCACGTTCGGGTCGAGCAGCACCTCGGCATCGGCTGCGAGCGACACCTGCTTGTACAGCACCGCTTGGTTCTGTAAGCCGTCGTTCTTGAAGAAGAAGAACCGCCCCGCCTTGTGGAACGGCGCGCCGTACTTGGGATAGTTCCAGAGCTGCGTGAGCCGCTGCCGGATCGTCGCGCGCTCGGCGATCTGCGACAGATACGATTCGGTGATCTGGTTCTCGCCGTCGATCCACGCGCGGGTTTCGGGCGAATCCGAATCTTCGAGCCAGCGGTACGGGTCCGGTACGCGCGTCCCGTGGTAATCGTCGACCACGTCGCTCTTGCGCGCCGGCGGGTATGAGATCGTTTGGCCGGACGCCGCTGGGGCGCCCCCGCCGAGCAGCATGCCTGTCAGGAGAACCCCCGGGCTGAGAAAACCGTTGTGTGGGCGCATCATACACCTTGCAATCTCGGGGCTGTTGACGTAAGTCGCAAGCCCACTTACATTTAGAGTATGCATTGGGCTTCAGGACTGCTCGCTGCCTTGGGCGCCGTGAGTGCGCCGCGGCTCCGCCGTCCGTCCAATCGGTCCAGCGCCTCCTCCGTCAATCTGCGCGAAATGCGTTCCTGTTGGGACAACAATAGGATCCCGACCGGCTGCTGGCCGAGCGGGATCGAGGGCACATGCTTTGAAACGGGAAATACTCATCAGCGGGAGCCCGCGGGAGACCCGCGTGGCCATCCTGGAGGACGACCGCCTTGTTGAACTCCTGGTGGATCGTCCCGACACCCGCCGCATGGTGGGTGACATCTACCTCGGCACGGTGGACGCGGTGCTGCCGGGGATTCAAGCGGCGTTCGTCAACATCGGGACGGAAAAGAGCGCGTTCCTCCACGCCTCCGACCTGATCGAATCGGAAGACGAAGACGAGCCGCACGACCCGGATGACGAGAACGGCAACGGCGGGGCAGGCGGCGGCCGGTCGCGGCGCCGCTTGCCGAACGTCGCCGACGAGCTGAAGAAGGGGCAGGCCAAGCTCGTCCAGGTCATCAAGGAACCCATCGGTACCAAGGGACCGCGCGTCACCGCCCAGGTGTCGCTCGCCGGTCGGTTCCTCGTCTACATGCCGTTCGCCTCCCGAGTCGGCGTCTCCCGCAAGATCGAGAACCGCGACCAGCGTGCCAAGCTCCGCGAGATGGTCGGCAAGCTCGTCCCCAAAGACTCGGGCGGGTGGATCATCCGGACGGTCGCCGAAGACCTGACGGAGCAAAGTTGCAAGCGCGAGATCGATCACCTCTACGGGCTGTGGAAAAAGATCAAGCGCAAGTCCGGTTCGGTGCGCGCGCCCGCGCTGCTGCAGCGCGAAACCAGCCTCACCCGGGGCATCATCCGCGACCTGTTCAGCGACAAAGTCGACTCGCTGCTGGTCGACTCGAAGATGCTCCACAACGAGATCGTGCAGTACCTGAAGCAGATCGACCCCGACCTGATCGAACGGGTGAAGCTGTACAATGCGGAGGCCCCGCTGTTCGACGAGTACGACATCGAAGCGGAGGTCCGCAAGCTCTTCCTCCCGCGCGTCGAGCTGCCGACCGGCGGTTACCTCATCATCCAGCCGACCGAGGCGTTGACCTCGATCGATGTGAACACGGGCCGCTACACGGGGAAGAAGGACCCGGAGAGCACCATCCTGAAGACGAACGTCGAGGCGGCCCGGGAAGTGGCGCGCCAGCTCCGGCTGCGGGACATCGGCGGGATCATCGTGGTGGACTTCATCGACATGGAGTCACGCGGCAACCGCGACAAGGTGCTGCAGGAGCTGCGAGCGCACTTGGGCCGCGACCGCGCGCGGACCAAGGCATTTGCCGTCTCCGAGCTCGGGCTCATCGAAATGACGCGCCAGCGCGTGCGCCCGTCGCTGTGGCACTCGATGACCGCCGAGTGTCCGACGTGCAATGGCACCGGACGGGTGTTTCGGCCCGAGGTGGTGGTGCGCCGGATGGAGCGCTCGCTCAAGCGCGCCGGCGCGGAGCACAAGGAGCGCCAGCTCGCGGTACGGCTGCACCCCGAAGTCGCGCTGTATCTCGTGGAGCAGGAGCCTAACTTCCTGCGGCAACTGGAGAAGCAAACGGGGCTGGAGCTGGAGGTGCGCGACGACCCGATGATGCGGCTCGACGAGTTCCGGATGATGGCGAAGCCGGCCGGGAGAGACGTGACCGAACAGTATGCGGTGGCGTAGGGGCACGGCGTACGGGCACGGCACTGCCGTGCCCCTACGCGTGCCTCTACGCACCGCGGCGACCTTGACTAACCAATTGGCGCCATTTAGGTTCCGCCACCCATGACCTACGCCATTTTCGCGATCGGCAGCCGGCAATTCAAGGCCGAGCCCGGCGTCACCATCAAGGTCCCGCTGCTCGCGGGCGAGCCCGGGAGCAAGGTGACGTTCGACCGGGTATTGCTGGCGAGCGACGGCAAGAACGTGCACGCCGGCAAGCCGCTCCTGAAGGGCGCGAAAGTGACGGCCGAGGTCGTGCGCCACGGGAAGGGCGAGAAGATCAAGATCTACCGGTTCGCGCGCCGCACCGGGTACCGGCGCCACGCCGGGCACCGCCAGCCGTTCACCGAAGTCAAGATCGCCGACGTGAAGCTCAAGGACTGAGGGAACGCATGGCTCACAAGAAAGGCGTCGGCTCCTCGCGCAATGGCCGCGACTCGGGGCCCAAGTATCTGGGCGTGAAGCGCTTCGCCGGGGAGTTCGTCACGGCGGGGAGTATCATCGTCAAGCAGCGCGGCACGAAGTTCCATCCCGGGTTGAACGTGCGGCGGGCCTCCGATGATACGCTGTTCACCATCGTCGACGGCGTAGTGAAGTTCGAGCACAAGAACAAGAAGCGCTTCAAGGTGAGCGTTCACCCGAAACCGAGCGCTCCAGCGGCCTAGTAGGTCGGCGGCAGCTTCTTGTAGCGCTCGAACAGCTCCGTCTGCCTGCTCTTCAGCGGAATCTCCTTCCCGCGAATCAACACGTGCTCCACGCCGGTGGTGAACTCGAACGGATCGCTCGACCACACGACCACGTTCGCCACCTTGCCCGGCTCGAGCGACCCGTACCGATCGGCAACCCCGAACACTTCTGAGGGGGAGAGCGTCACCGCCCGCAGCGCCTGGTCCCACGACATGCCGTACGCGACCGCGTTCCCCGCCTGCTGGCGCAGGTTACGGGAGTTGTGGGTGTCGGTCTCCAGGAGCACCACCTTGACGCCGGCCTTCACGAGCAGCGCGGCGTTTTCGTAGCGGACGCCCAGCGAGTCGTAAGACGGGATGTTGTCGAGCGGCTGCACGAGGACCGGCACGCCCGCGGCCGCGATCTCCCCGGCGATCTCCCACCCTTCGGCGGCGCCGGCCAGGATCAGCTTCAGCTGGAATTCCTTCGCCAGGCGCAGCGCGGTTTCGATATCGCTGCGGCGCTCGGCATCCGCGATCAGCGGGAGCCGCCCGTGCAGCACCGGCAGCAACGCCTCGAGGTCAGGGGCCGCCGCCGAGAGCGGCTGCATCTGGCCGCGGCTGAAGTCCACCTTCCGGCGCTCGTATTCGAGCGCGTCGCGCAACAACCGGCGCAGCCGCGCCGAGACGCCGGCGCGCGACCCGCCGGCTTCGTCCTTGGCGGCCTCGGAGAGATTGACGACGAGACCCACCGGCGACTTGACGAGCATCTGCTCGATAGTGGCGCCGTCGAGGTCGATCAGCACGGCCTGGCCGCTGATCAGATGCCCCACCGGAGCGGCGAGTGCCGTCGTGATCCCTTCGATGCGAGTGACGGGAATCAGCACCGACGCCGGATTGAGCCCCTCGGCGACGCTGAACGAAGCCGCGACGCTGTCGGTGGCGAGGCTGCCGTCGCGCGTGCCGGCGACCGCTCCGATCTCCACGAGCCCCATCTGGCCGCCGCCGTCGATCAGCCCCGGCGTGACCCATTTGCCCGCCGCGTCGATGCGGGTGGCGTCCGTCGGGACGCTCACGTTGGTCCCGACGGCCGCGATCTTGCCGTCGCGAATCAGCACAGTCGCGTTGGCAATCTTGGGACCGGAGACGGGATACACGGTCCCGCCCGTGATGGCGATCATCTGCGCGAGGAGAACGGCAATCATCGGTCGCTCCCGGGCGCGGGTACCTGCCCCAGCTGGAAGTCGGTGCGAGGCTGGTGCGCCGCGTCGTTGCGGTCGTAGACGAGCCAACCGTCGTTGTAGACCTGGACGGCCTTCGAGTAGACGGAGAACGGGTCGCCCGACCAGACGACGACATCGGCCATCTTGCCCGGCTCGAGCGTGCCGACGATCGAATCCAGCCCGAGCGTCCAGGCGGGATTGACCGTGATCCAGCGCAGCGCCTGATCGCGAGTGATCGGTATCCCGGCCCGCTGGCCCGCGTACATCGCCTTCGCCGCCTCCTGGTTCAGGCGCTGGATCCCGCTCGGACTGTCGGAATGCAGCAGGGGCCGCCCACCCGCTTGCTGGTTGAGCGCCGCGTTCTGCTGGATCCCGTCCATCGCCTCTTCTTTGAACCCCCACCAGTCCGCCCACACCGATACCGACGTCCCTTCCTTCGCGAGCAGATCCGCGATCTTGTACGCCTCGACCGCGTGGTGGAAGGACCGGATCTTGAACCCGAACTCGTGCGCCAGATCGACCATCTGGGCCATTTCGTCCGCGCGATAGCAGTGGTTCTGGACGTAGATATTGCCGCGCAGTACCTCGGCGAGCGACTCGAGCCGCAGGTTGCGCTCCGGGGGATCGCCCTTCTTGTCCTTGTTCCAGCTGTCCCACTTCCGGCGATACGCCTCCGCCTGGCTGAAGGCAGTGCGGTAGCCCGCCATGTTGCCCATCCGGGTCGAGGGGCCGCCGCGCCGCCCGTACACGCGCTTCGGATTCTCCCCACACGCCATCTTCAGGCCGTACCGCGCCCCGGGGAACTTCATCTCCTGCACCGTCCGCGCCGGAATGAGCTTGAGGATCGCGCTGCGGCCGCCGATCAGGTTCGCCGAGCCGGGCAGCGCCTGGATCGTCGTGATGCCGCCGGCGATGGCCAACGGGATCTGCGGGTCTTGGGGCCAGAACGAGTGCTCGGCCCAGACCTCCGCCGTGACGGGGTTAGTCGCCTCGTTGCCGTCCGATTCCGCATCGGTGCCGGGCGCGGCGTACACGCCGAGGTGCGAATGGTCGTCGATCAATCCCGGCGTGACATACTTCCCGGTCCCGTCCACCACCACCGCGCCGGCCGGCGCGTCCGCCTTCTCCCCCACCGCGACGATCCGCCCATCCCGGAGCACGATCGACCCATTGCGGATCTCCTGACCCGTGGCCGTCATCACGGTCGCGTTCCGAATCAGCACCGGTGGATTGGGGTGGCGGCGATACGTCGACGGGTACTGCGCTCGGTCGACGCTGGCGCTCTCCGCGGCCGCCTGCGACACCGGGGCCCGCGCGGGGGGGGCGGGGGCGGCCGGATTCGCTGTCTCGGTACGGCGTGCGCCCGCCGAGGCGCAGCCGATCGCCAGCGCGACCAGCAGATACTCGGGGTTACGCATCACGTCCCTCCGCATGGGGGTCACTTCACGAGCTCCACGACGAGCGGCTGGCCGACATACTCCGTCTTCACGACGCGGCGCGGCGCGGTGCCGCTCACGTACATCACGAACGGCACGCGCGACCCTGTAACGGCGATGTGGTACGCCTGAAACGTACCGGCCGGCACGACCACGCTCTCCTGCGCTCCGACCTTGAACGTGAGCAGCTTCACGATGCCTTCGCTCGGCGAAAAGAAGTTCACGGCAAAGCTCTTCCCCGACTCGAGCGGGAACGCCGGCACCGAGAAGGCGACGGCGTCTTCGTCGATCGTGCCCGGCGGCAGCACCGTGTCGATGTCGAACGGCTTGGTGCTTCCGTCCGGCTGGGACGTCGCGCTCCGCCCTTTCACCCGGCCGCCGGAGTAGGTCAGGTGCGTCTCGCTGCGCTGCCCCTGCTGGATCGTCACGCGGTCGAGCCGGCGGCTCGAGCCATCCGCGGGGTCGAGCACCAGTGTGACCTGTTGTTGAAAGGCGCCTCCACCGAGATTGCTGTGCTCGGTGTAGACGAGCGAATCGGCGGTGCGCCGCACCGTCGCCACGCTCGTGCCGACCGGGTTCCCCTGGAACAGGACGCGCGAACTGTCTATGTGCGGACCGAACTGCGCCGGGTCGAGCGACACCGGCGCCGCCTTTGGGGTGAGCTCGGCGGTCGTGAGGGGCTTGCCGTCGACGTCCACCAGCCGGACGGGCGCAATCACCTTGAGCCGGTCGTACAGCTGCGCTGCGTCGCCCACTACCACGATTGTCAGCGCCCCGCGCCGGTATAGCCGGGCGGCCGCTGCTCGCGCCGCGAGGGGAGTGACCGCCGACAACCGCTCCCGGTACAATCGCAAGTAGTCGTCGCCCAAGCCCAGCAGCTTGGCGTTCGCCACCTGTCCGGCGATCTGGCTCGGCGTCTCGATGGTGAGCGGGAACGAGCCGACGAGGAATCCCTTCGCGGCCGCGAGCTCGGAGTCGGAGATAGCTTGGGTCCGGATGCGGTCCAGTTGACGCAGCAGCTCGCTCAGCGCGCTGTCAGCCACCTCGTTACGTACTTCGGCGGTCGCCTGCCAATATCCCAGCCCTCGGTAGCGCCGCAGATTGGCGTAGGCGCCGTATGTCCAGCCCTTCTGCTCGCGCAGGATGAGAAACAGCCGCGAGTCGGCGCCGCCGCCGAGCACTTGGGTTGCGATCCGCCCCGGGTAGTACACAGGATCCGTTGGCAGGATGGTCGTATTACCCAGCACGATGTTCGCCTGCGTCGATCCGGACCGGTGCACGAGCAGGATGTCGGTCGCCGCCGTCGCAGGGGGCGGCGGCAGCGCCCGCGCTGCCGGCGGACCGCCGCGCCAGCCCGCGAACGCCTGCTCGACGAGCCCGCGCACCCGCAGCTCGGTGACGTCTCCAGCTACCACGAGCAGCGCGCCGGCCGGACGCAGCCGGTCCGCCGCGAACTGGGCCACGTCGTCTCGCGTGACCGCGTTGTAGCTCGCGCGCGTGGCGCCGCGCCCGTAAGGGTTCGGGCCGTAGATCTCCTTGGCGAAGATCCGGCCGGCGACGGACGCGGGCTGGGACAGCTCGAGGGCCAGGGCCGAGAGCGCGCGCGTGCGCGCCAGCGCCAACTCGCTCTCCGGAAACGTGGCGTGTCGCAACACGTCCCCCAGCAGGTCGAACACCAGTTCGACCTGATCGCTCAGAGCGTCGGCCGAGATCGTGAGGAAGTCCTCGCTGGCGGACGCCGCAAGGCTGCCGCCCACGCCTTCGATCGTGGCAGCCATCTGCTCGGCGGAGCGACTCGTCGTGCCCTTGGTGAGGAGCTCCGCGACGAGCTCCGCCAACCCTTCTTTCCCGAGCGGGTCATAGATCCCGCCAGCGCGGAAGCTCAGGCTCACGGAGACCACGGGCTGCTCATGGTGCTCGACCACGACGAGCTGCAGCCCGGCCGCGAGCGCGGCCTCCTTGAACGGCGGGAAGCGGACGGGGGAGAGCGGGGTGGGGCGCGGGGGCTGGGTGGGGAAGGCCTGGGAAGCCAGAGGGAAGGATGGAACGATGGACAGAAGGACGGCCAGGACCAGAAGTCGTTCCACCTTTCCAACGTTCCATCGGTCCACAGCTCTCACTTCGTGGCCCCCGAATCCGCCGCCGCTGCCTTCGGCCGTACGATGACCACCACCGAGTTCGCGGGGTCCAGGTACTTCGTGGCCGCGCGCTGGACGTCGGCGGCGGACACGGCGAGGTAGCGGTCGAGGTCGCTGTTGATTTCCGCCACCGACCCGTGAAACAGGCTATAGTGCTGCAGCGCCTCCGCCCGGCCGAAGCTCGTCTCCCGCTCGTGAATGAAGTCGGCCCGAAAGGCGTTCCGTGCCCGGGTCAGCTCGTCCGGCGTGACGCCGGCGCTGCGTACGCTGTCCAGCTGGGCCCCGATCAGGCTGTCCAGCGCCTGGACGGCGACCCCCTGATTCGCGATGCCGAAGGCGACGAGCACGCCGGGGCCGCGTCGCTCGGTCAACGCGAACATGCCGGCCTGCAGCGCGGCCTTGTCCCGCCGGACCACGCCGACGTTCAGGCGCGAGCTCTCGCCCTGGCCCAAAATCACGTTCAGCAGCTCGATGGCGGGAATGTCGGGATCGGTGTGCGGCGGCAGCCGGTAGATGCGGAAGGCCGCCGCCAGGTTGGCGTGCTCGTCTTCGACGTCGCGGCGCGCCGGGCCCGGGGCCAACTTGTAATGGCAACTCACGGCTGGCGGCGGCGCCTGGCTGGGAATGTCGGCGAAGTACTGGTTCACGAGCCGGCGCAGCTCGACCGGGCGGAAGTCGCCCACCACGACCAGCGTGGCGTTGTTGGGCGCGTAATACGTGCTGAAGTACGCCTTGACGTCCTCGAGCTTCGCGGCGTCGAGGTCGTCCATCGAGCCGATGCTCGGGTGCGCGTAGGCGAAGCACATCGTGCTGTCGAACGGCCAGAGGATCGCGTTCCGGAACGTCGGGGCGTACGGCTGGTTGTCGACGCGCAGCCGCTTTTCTTCTTTCACCGTGGCGCGCTGGTTCTCGAGGTTCTCCTGGGTGACGGCGAGCGAGCGCATCCGATCCGCCTCGAGCCAGAGGGCGAGGTTCAACCGGTTGGACGGAATGGTTTCATAGTAGTTCGTGTAGTCGTCGTGCGTGGAGCCGTTGAGGGTGCCGCCGGCGCGCTGCACCAGCTGGAAGTGCTCGCTCTTCTTCACGTGCGCCGATCCCTGGAACATCATGTGCTCGAACAGATGGGCGAAGCCCGAGCGGCCCGGCCGCTCGTTGCGAGCGCCGGTGTAGTACCACAGGTCCACCGTGACGACCGGCGTCGAGTGGTCCTCCGAGTACAGCACGCGCAGCCCGTTGGGCAGGGCGAAGGATTCGTAGCTGATCCGGCCGCCTTGCGCGGCGAGCAGCGCGGCGACGAGCGCAATGCAACGCATGCTCACTCGGGCGACGGGACGACGGGCCCCGTCGCGGCCAGCTGGAACGAGAAGGCGCCGTCCAGCGTCTCGCCCTTCACGACGCGGCGCACGCCGCTGCGCGTGGTGAACACGCGGAAGCCGCCGCTCTTGAGGGGCAGGACCTCAAACCGGCCCGCGGGCACCTCGATCGTGACCGGTGTCTCGGCCACGAAGCTGAGCGTCGCGAGCGAGTCGCCGAACTCGCTGTACGCCCGGGCCGCGAGCGAGTCGCCGGGAACAGCGTTCGTGACTGCGGCGGCGAAGAGGCTGTAGTCGGATAGCACCGTGCCAGGGGGCAGGGGCCGGCTCACGCGCGTGAGCTTAACCGCCCCGCTCCGCGTGCCCACGCGGCGCCGCCCGCCGATCTCCCCGCCCTTCACCTCGAGGTCGTGCTCGACCATCACGGTATCGCTCGCGGGCGAGAACAGATCGATATGGTGGAACGTGGCGATCGGCTCGCCCGTGAGCCGGTTCAGCACGACGCGCAGCCGCTCCTCCTCCACCGGTCGAAACTCGGAATGCGCGGTGTAGAGGATTTCCTGGGTCGTTTCGAGCTGGCGGATCTCGTACTGCCACACCGCATAGCCCCGCTCGACCCCCTTGAAGAAGAAAGCGAACGAGTCGCGCGTGGCGGCAATAGCTGCCAGATCGAATCGGAGTGCTTTAGGAGCAGGGGGAGCAGGGTCGGCGGCCCGTGCCTGAGCAGCCGCCGGGCTAGCGAGCAGCAGGAAACAGAGCCAGCGCATTGGTCTCGAGAATCGCCTTTCGGTGCGCGTCGCTGAGCGGCAGGGCGACGAACTGGTCGATGTTCTGCCGCATGTCCTTGACGCCCGGGCTCGGCCAGTCCGTTCCCCAGAGAACGCGGTCGGCCACCTCGGGCAGGCGCGGAAAGTACTCCAACAGTCGGGCAGGCGGAATCCCGGAGACGTCGAGCCGGATCTGGCGGTGTCGTCGCAGGATGAAAAACGCCTCCTCCATGTACAACGGCCGGCCGCCATGCGCCATGACGAGCGGAAGATCCGGAAAATCGATCGCCACGTCGTCGAGCTCCATCGGGTTCCCGAACTTGGAGCGGGCGCCGGGGAAGATACTCGTGCCGGTGTGGACCATCACGGGCAGGCCGCGCTCCTCGCAGCGCCGGTAGATCGCGCCCAGCGCCTCAAGGCCGTCGGTGTAGCCGTTGGCCGGAAACCCCTGGTGCGGCGGATGAATCTTGAGGAGCCGGATCCCGAGATCGATGAGCCGGTCCACGTCCCCGCGCGCGTCCCTAGTGAACCGCGGGTGCACGCCTCCGTACGGGAGCAGGCGCTCGGGGTTCGCGCGCGCGTACGTCGCGGCGAAGCTGTTGGTGGCGTCGGTGAAGCCCATGACGTCGGGCGAGGGATAGTTCACGAGGCCCGCCCGCCACACTCCCGCGCGGTCCATGACCTCGAGCAGGACGCGCGGATCCTCCATCAGCTGAATCATCCGGTCCCGCTCGGCTTCCTTGCCGCGCCACAACACCTCGAGCACCTGCGGCTTGAGCTCGCGCCACGGCTGGATGTGGATGTGGACGTCGGTGATGCGGGTCAGGGACACGAGCGAAATCTAGTATTACCTCACCCGCTCCAGCGGTAGAACCCCTTTCCCGTCTTCTTCCCCAGCTCTCCCTTGGCCACCTTGTCGCGCAAGATCCTAGGCGGCTCGAACTGGGGCTCCTCCAGGGTGCGGTACAGGTACTCGGCAATGGCGAGCCGCACGTCGAGCCCCACGAGGTCGGTCAGCTTGAGCGGGCCCATGGGGTGGTTGTAGCCGAGCTCCATGGCCTTGTCGATGTCCTCGGCGCTGGCCACCCCCTGCTCGAGCATCCGCATCGCCTCGAGCCCGAGCGCCACGCCGAGGCGGCTCGAGGCGAAGCCGGGCGTGTCCCGCACCACGATCGGCTCCTTGCCGAAGACGCGGGCGAGCTCCACTGCCCGGTCCACAGCCGCGCGCTCCGCGCCCGCGGGCTGCACCACTTCGACCAGCTTCATCGCGTGCACCGGGTTGAAGAAGTGCATCCCGACGAGCCTACCGGGCCGACGCATCCCGGTCGCGATCGCCGCGACGGAGAGGGACGATGTGTTGGTCGCGAGCAGTGCGTCCGCAGGCGCCGCGCCCTCGAGCTCCACGAAGAGGCGCTGCTTGACGCCGAGATCCTCCACCACGGCTTCGATCACGACGTCGGCCTCACGCACCGCCGAGCCGAGGTCGCGATCCGCCCGCAACCGTGCGGCCGCGGCGGCGACGTCCGCTTCCCCGAGCTTCCCGCGCTTCACGCCGCCCGTGAACAGGTCTCCGATGCGCCGGATGGCCGGGGGGATGGCCTCGGGACGGCTGTCGGTGAGCGCGACGCTGCAGCCCGCGAGCGTCGCGACGTACGCGATCCCGTGGCCCATGGTGCCCGCACCGATCACCGCGACGCGCCGCGCCGTCATGCGCCGGCGCCGTCCACGGCCCGCCGCACGACATCGGGGAAGTTGCTGCAGAGCCCATCGACTTGGAGGGCGAGCAGGCGCCGCATGTCGTCGGGGTCGTTCACTGTCCAGGCGTAGATGCGGAACCCCGCGCGATGCAGCGAGTCCACGAGCGCGGCGTCGATCAGGCTCTGCTCCTGCCACAGCACCGTGGCGGCGGTGTCGTCCAGCGCGTCCAAGGGGCGCAGCGGGTAGGACGCGAGCAGCACGCCGCGCGGGAGCGTGGGCCGGGCGAGCCCGAGCCGCTTCACGATGCGGTGGTCGAAGCCATGAATTGCGCACCGGCCGCGGTGGGAGCCGCCCTCGAGCACCGCGAGCAGGCGGTCGTCGAACCGCTCCGGGAGCGACTTCACCTCGACGAACACCTCGAGCGCCGGATCGATCGCCGCCAGCGCATCTTCGAGCGTTGGCACGGATTCGCCGTTCGGGAGCCGCAGGGTCCGCACCTCGGCGCCGCTCGAGCGCGTGATGTGCGTCCCGCTCACGACCTCGTCGTGATGGACGAAGAGGGCGCCGTCGGCGGCAGCGTGCACGTCCAGCTCCACCGCATCCGCGCCGCGCGTGCGGGCCGCCCGGAACGCCGCTCGCGAGTTTTCGTATTCGTACCCCGACGCGCCCCGGTGCCCGATGACCAGCGCCTTGCTCACTTCAGCAAGCTGTCCGCCTTCTTCGGCTCGATCCAGCCCGGCTCCTTCTCGATGTCGTGCACCATCGCGTAGTGCTCCGGCTGGGGCAGCACCGTCTTCAGGTGCTCCTGGTGCTTCGCCGCGTCGTCCATCGGCTGGCCGTCCACCGTGTACATCTGGTGCGCATACACGCCGATCTTCCGGTTGAATTTCGTGTCCGGGACCCTGAGCTGCCGCTCGCGCTCCGGGATGAAGAGATTCAGCCGCTCGACCAGCTTGCTGATCTCCTGCCGATACAGCTCGCGACTGTACTCGTTGAGCTTTGACTTCTCGGGCTCAGTCTGGTTGTCCCGCTCGTCGTAGCGCCCCTTCAACCCCCATACGTACGCCCAGTGCGCCGACGAAGAGTTGTCGGTGCCGAACAGATCGAAGGCGGTGGGAATCCACTTGTAGAAGAAGCGCTGGATCACTTCGGGCGGCATCGCCCCGGCCTTCACGATCCGCAGCAGCCCGTTGTTCCCCGTGCCCAGGTGATACGACTCCTCCTTGAGCATGGGGATCATCGAGCGGGACAGCGGGTCGAACGCCGAGGTGGAGAGCATGGTGAGCTGGAACTTGCCGTCCCGATCGATGAACTGCGTGTAGGTGAAGAAGTCGAGCCAGTTGTCCACCAGCTCGTTGAAGGAGCCGAGCAGCCGCTCGCCTTCGTCCGCCCGGCGCTCCAGCAGCTTTGCGGCCTCGCGCTTGCCCTCATCCCCGAAGTGGGCGCACAAGAGGTAGGACATCTGCCAGCCGTGGCGCATCTCCTCGGTCATCACCCGCATGAGCGACAGCAGGTCGTAGTCCGAGGGCGCGTGCTGCAGCAGCGTCCGTTGCTGCTCGACCGAGGCGAACTCGGTGTCGCCCTGGTAGACGATGAGGTTGAGCAACGCGTCCCTGATCCGCTGGTCGGGGATGTGCATCACGCTGGGCCACTTGCGCTGACCTTTGTAGTGCCCGAACTCGATGTGCGGCACTTCCTGGTCTCCGAACTTCGCATCGAACTTGAAGTTGCGGAGCTCTCCCTGGGGAAGCCCGATCGAATCCTGCCAGTAGCGGAAGTAGTCGATCCACTCGTCGAAGTTGTTGAGCTTGCGCACCATCAGTGACTCCTCTGGGACAGCGCCGCCCCGATGCGCTGGCGCGCCTCGGCAGTGGCGAACAATTCCTGCTGCTGGGCGATCTCGAGATCGAGCATAGCGGCAAGCGAGCTGGCCTCGCTCGCGTACAGCGCTTCCTTGGCCCGGCGCACGGCCGCCACCGGCTGGGCCGCCCACAGCTCCGCGAGGCGGCGGGCCTCCGTCCCGAGCTCTGCGTGGGGGACCACGCGGTCGAACAGCCCGAGCGCGAGCGCCTCGCCGGCGGGGACCATCCGCGCGCTCCACACCAGCTCGAGCGCCCGCGACGTGCCGACGAGGCGGGGCAGGAAGAAGCTCCCGCCCCAGTCAGGCACGAGGCCGAGCTTGTGAAACACCTGTCCGATCGACGCCTGATCGGACGCGATGCGGTAATCGCAGGCGAGCGCGAGATTCGCACCGCCTCCGGCCGCCGGCCCGTTCACGACCCCCAGTACCGGCTGCGGCGCCGAGCGGATCGTCAACGCCACGTCCTTGCCTGCCGCCACGAGGGAAGCGCCATCCGCCCCGAGGACGCTCAGGTCCGCCCCGGCGCAGAAGGCCCGTCCCGCGCCCGTGATGACGATGACGCGCACGGCTTCGCTCCCGGCGAGCATCCGCAGCGCTTCATGCAGGTCCCGGCACTGCGCCCCGTCGAACGCATTGAGCTTCTCGGGCCGGTTCAGCGTCACCGTCCCGATCCCGCCCGCGATCTCCACCAGGACGCGGTCGTAGCCGGGCATCAGCACCGCTCCACGATCAGCGCGATCCCCTGGCCGACGCCGATGCACATAGTCGCTAAACCGTAGCGCGACTTCGTCCGGTGTAAAGCGTGAACCAGAGTCGTCAGGATACGCGCTCCAGTCGCTCCCAACGGGTGTCCCAGCGCAATCGCGCCCCCGTAGATATTGACCCGCGTGGCATCGAGCTGTAGCTCGCGGATGCACGCGATCGCCTGCGCCGCAAACGCTTCGTTCAGCTCCACGAGATCGATCTGATCGATCGTCAATCCCGCGCGCCTCAGGACTTTCTGCGTCGCGGGAATCGGCCCGAGCCCCATGCAGCTCGGATCCACCCCGGCCACTGCCGTCGCCACGACTCGCGCGAGCGGCGTTAACCTCCCCGGTCCTCCCCCGTCCTTTCCCGTCAGTAGTAACGCCGCCGCCCCATCGTTGATCCCGCTCGAGGTCGCCGCGGTGACCGTACCGTCCTGCTGGAACGCCGGCTTCAGCTTCGCGACCGCTTCCAGCGTGGTCCCGGCCCGCGGGTACTCGTCCTTCGCGAACGTGCTGCCGTCGGGGAGGGAAACCGGAACCAGCTCCTCGGTGAACACGCACTCCCGCAGCGCCCGCTCGGCCCGCCGCTGGCTCTCCACGGCGAAGGCATCCTGCTCGGCGCGCCCGATGTGGTAGCGCTCGGCCACGACCTCGGCCGTCGCGCCCAGGGAGATCGTCCATTCCTGCTTGAGCCGGGGATTGGTGAAGCGCCAGCCCACCGTCGTGTCGGCGATTTCGGGGGGCTTGCGGCTCCACGCGTCGCCTGACTTGAGCATCACGTACGGGGCGCGGGTCATGTTTTCCACGCCGCCGGCGACGAACACGTCGCCCTCGCCTGCCTTCACCGCCTGGGCCGCGCTCGCCGCCGCTTGCAGCCCGGAGCCGCACAGCCGGTTCACCGTCTGCCCGGGCACCTCGACCGGCAGGCCGGCGAGCAGCAACGCCATGCGCGCGACGTTGCGGTTGTCCTCGCCCGCCTGGTTGGTGCAGCCGAGGATCACGTCGTCGATCGTGGCCGGATCGATTCCGGAGCGCTCGACCACCGCTTTAATGGGGATCGCGGCGAGGTCGTCGGCACGAACGGACGCCAGCGCCCCACCGTGTTTGCCGACGGGTGTACGGAGCGCCGCACAGATGTAAGCGTCGTTCACAGGCCGACCCACACGGTCTTCGTCTCGGTGTAGTTGTCGAGCGCCTCTCGGCCAAGATCGCGGCCGAAGCCGGAGAACTTATAGCCCCCGAACGGCGCCGCCGGATCGTAGAAGTTGTACGTGTTGACCCACACCGTTCCGGCTTTGATCGCGCGGGCCACCCGATGCGCCTTCTGGATGTCCTTGGTCCAGATCCCCGCCGCGAGCCCGTACATCGAATGGTTCGCCAGGCGGACGCCCTCTTCCTCGTTGTCGAACGTCAGCACCGCCAGCACCGGGCCGAAGATCTCTTCGTCCACGATCTTCATCCCCGGCTTCGCGCCGTCGAACACGGTCGCTTCCACGTAATAGCCCTTGCCGTTCACCTTGGCCGGCTTGCCGCCCGCGACCAGCCGCGCACCCTCCTTCTGCCCGGCGGCGATGTAGGCGAGGACCGCCTCCTGCTGGCGTTTCGACACGATGGCGCCGAGGCGGGTGTTCTTGTCGAACGGGTCGCCGGGGGTGAGTTTCTTGGCCCGCTCGGCGAGCTGCGCGACGACCTGGTCGTGCACCGCCTGCTCGACGAGCAGGCGGGAACCCGCGGCGCACACTTCGCCCTTGCCGTAAAAGATCCCCGTCTGCGCGCCGCGCACGGCGGCCGCCAGATCGGCGTCGGCGAAGATGATGTTGGGGCTCTTGCCGCCGAGCTCGAGTGTGACGCGCTTCACCGTCCCCGCCGCCTCGCGCATGATCCATTGGCCGACTTCGGTCGAGCCCGTGAAGGCGATCTTATCGACGAGCGGGTGTCGCACCAGGGCCGCGCCCGCGGTCGCGCCGGGCCCGGGGACCACGTTCAACGCGCCTGCAGGCAATCCCGCTGCGACGGCGAGCTCGCCCAGCATCAGGGCGGTGAGCGGTGTTTCGTGCGCCGGCTTGAGCACCACCGTGCATCCGGCGGCGAGGGCCGGGGCGACCTTCCAGCTGGCGAGGTTGAGCGGGAAATTCCACGGCACGATCGCACCAACCACGCCGACCGGCTCCCGCAGGGTGTAGGTGAAGAAGTTGCCGTTCACCGGGAGCGTGTCGCCGGTGAGCTTGTCGGCCCAGCCGGCGTAGTAGCGGAACGTCTCGATCGCCATGGCGACGTCGATCTTCGACTCGAACAGCGGCTTGCCGTTGTTCTTCGTCTCGACATCGGCGATCTCGTTGGCGTGCTGCTCGAGCAGGTCGGCGAGACGGTAGAGCAGGGCACCGCGCTTGCGCGCGGGGAGCTCGCGCCACTCCTTGGACTCGAGGCAGGCGCGCGCGGCCTGCACCGCCGCGTCGATCTCCGCTTCGCCCGCCTCGGCCACTTCGGCAAGCGGCTCCTCGGTGGCGGGGTTGGTGAGGCAGTAGCGTTTCGCCGCCGCCCGCCACTCGTTGCCGATGAGCAGGTCGGTCTTCACCGGCCCTTGAACTCCGCGACGCGCTTCTCGACGTATGCGGCGAGGCCTTCCTTCGCGTCGTCCGACTGGAACAGCTGCTGCTGCAGCTCCCGCTCGAGCGTCAGCCCTGACTCGAACGGCACCTCTGCACCGGATTGGACCGACCGCTTGATCAAGCCGACCGCCTTCGACGCCTTGTGGGGCGGGCAGAACTGCTTGGCGTACAGCATCACCTGGTCCCAATAGTCGTCGGCGGGGAAGACCTCGTTCACGAGGCCCAGCTCCTTGGCCTTGTCGAACGAGAACGTCTCCCCCTTCACCATCATCTCGATCGCCCGCGTCTTACCGACGATGCGCGCGAGGCGTTGCGTGCCGCCCGTGCCGGGCAGCACGCCGAGATTCACCTCCGGGAGCCCGATCTTCCCGGCGTTCTCCTTCGCGAGGCGGAGATCGCACGCCATGGCGATCTCGAGCCCGCCCCCGACCGTGTGCCCGTTCAGCGCGGCGATCGTGAGCTTGGGCGTGTGCTCGAGGCGGTTGAGGGTCTCGTTGGCGTGCAGGCAGAAGAAGTATTTGTAGCGGGGCGTGATGCTGTTCAGGTACGCGATGTTCGCGCCGGCCGAGAAGAACTTCTCGCCGTGGCCGCGCAGCACCACCACGTGAGCCGTGTCGTCGAAGCGCGCCTGCAGGATCACGTCGTCCAGCTGGCGCATCATCTCGTGGGTGTAGGTGTTGGCCGGGGGATCGTCCAGCTCGATGATCGCCACGCCGCCCTCCACCAGGTAATGCACCAGCGTCTTCTTGTCGACTTTGGGTTCCGTCATCGTCGCCATGATGCGTCAGCCTCCCTGTACCGTGGAACGCGCCTCCGCGAAGCCGCCGACGAAGATGCGCGCGATCAGTCCCGCCAGGCGATCGGGGTCGATCTCGCCCGCGGGGTCGTACCAGTTGTAGATCCAGTTCATCATGCCGAACAGGGCGTAGGCGGCCGCGCTGCGGTCCACGCGCGGCTCGTCGGGCGCCACTTCCTTGAGCAGGCTCTCCAGCAAGTCCACGTAGCGCCGCTTGATCACGTTCACCTTGCGCTGCCGCTCGCCGGTGAGCGAGCTCGCCTCGTGCGACAGCACCTTCATCTCCGCCAGGTTTGCCGCGAAGAACGTCACGTGGTGGCGGATGAAGAGCTGGAGTCGCTCCACCGGCTCGGTGGCGCCGGCGACCGCCTGCTCGGCGCCCGCGAGCACGCGCGTGAAGCACCGCTCCTGCACCAGCGCGAGCAGCTCTTCTTTGCCGCGGACATAGTAGTACATCCCGGCGAGCGACATGCCGCTCGCCGCCGCGAGGTCGCGCATCGTGGTGGAGTGGTAGCCCTTCTCGGCGAACACCTTCGCCGCCCGGGCCAGGAGATGCTCCAGCCGCTCGTCGTAAGGGCGCATGGGGGTTCGAACGCTTGTTCGAATTTCGAAGCTACTCGCCGGCACGTCGGAATTCAAGGGCGCCTTAATATTGCCCCGACTGCCACGTCCACCGTCCGGAGCGCCATGCCCCAAGCCGAGCCCGTCGCCGCGGTGCCGACCGATGCGGCGCTGATTGCCGCCTGGCAGGGCGGTGACGAGCAGGCCGCGGCCGAACTGGTCCGTCGCCATGCCCGTGCGCTGGCGCGCTTTCTCGCCAGTGCGGGCGCGCCCGAGGCGGACCTCGACGATTTGGTGCAGGAGACGTTCATTCGAGCGTTCCGCGCGGTGGGCCGGTTCCGGGGCCAGTGCCGGTTTCGCACCTGGCTCCTGACGATCGGCGGCAACGTCGTCAAGGACGCCGGGCGACGGGCGAAGCGCGCCAACGTAGTGCCCCTCGGCGAGGACGTCCGGGCGACCGATGGAGATCCGCACGAACGGGCGGTGGCGGGCGAAGCCGAGGGGAGATTGCACGAGGGCGTGCGGCAGCTGTCGCGGATGCAGCGCGAGGTGTTCCTGCTGCGGGCGCAGCAGGGGCTTGAGTATGAAGAGATCGCAGCGGCCCTGGGGACGTCACCGGGCGCCGCGCGCGTGCATTACCACCACGCCGTCAAACGGTTGAAGGAGCACTTGGCGTGAACGATCAGGAGCTGGAAAGACTGGCGCAACGGCTCGGCGCCGGCGCGGCCGAGCGGTTGGACGTGGAGCGGACGGCGCAGGCGGTGCTCGCCCGCTTGCGGGCGGAGCCGCGCGTGAGCGTGGTGGCGCGGCTCTGGACGCAGCCGGCGTGGCTCAAGATCGCGGCGCTGCTGGTGCTGCTGCTCGGCACCGGCCTGGTGGCGCGCCGACCGTGGCGCGAGCGAGCGCAGGGCACGGCCGTCGTCATCCCCGTCGGGGAGGACTTGACCGGTCTCTCGCCGGATCAGTTGCGCGAGGCGATCCATTCCCTCGATCAACCGCTCGCCGACGAGGGCTCGGGGAGCGTCGACGCCGGTCTCGACGGTCTGAGTGCGGATGAGTTGCGGGCGCTGCTGAGCGCGCTGGAGGGCTGACCGATGAAGTGGTTCGCATGGCTCGTGATGGTCGCCGCAGCGGTCCCTGTGCTGGCGGCGCAGAATCCGGCCGACACCAGTGAGGACGCCGAGGTGCAGCAGCTGCAGCGCCAGCTGGGGCAACGCTGGAACGAACGGGTCCGCCATGACCTGTATCTGTCGGACGAACAGGCCGCCAAACTTCAGGGCACGGAGGGGAAGTACCAGCAGCAGCGCCGCGACCTCGCCCAGCACCAACAGGCCGTCAACGAGGCGCTGCGCGGGCAGCTTCAGCCGGGCGTCGCGGCGAACGGCGACAGCGTACGGAGACTCATGGACGCTCGGGAGCACAATCGCACGGCGTTGGCGCAGCTCGATCGGGACGAAGACAGGGAGATCGCGGGCTATCTCAACCCCGTCCAGCACGCGCGCTATCAGATGATGCGCGAGCAGCTCCGGCGCCGCATTCAGGACATCCGCGAGCAGCGGCGGGCGCGCGGGCAGGAGCTAGGACCGCGCAGCGGGGCAGGGCGGCCGCGCCCGGCCAAGCCGCGGCGGCGCCCCTAGCGTTTCAAGAACTTCACAGCGACGTCGTGAGCTTTGACGATCACCTGAGCGGTAGGACTACGTGACAGGAGGTCGAACACCCGCCAATGGGAGTCGGACCAGCCGATCACGAACGCCATCTGACATGCGGGGCAGCGCATGCTGGTCGATCGGTCGGAGAGCGGCGCCCGCGCGCAGCAGTGCGGGCAGACGGCGTAGCGGGGGCCCCAGCTCTGCGGGGGATTTGCGCTGCCGCGTGGCCGCAGCACCACCGACCACATGCGGGGCCGAATAGGCAACACCTGTAGGAATGGCCGCGGGACCGTCAGCGGCCGCCGGTTGACGTCCAGGGTCACTTCTGTCGGAGTCAGTTGCACGACGCGGTACCAGCCGCCGCGCCGCAGGGGGGGGAACGCCCGGGCCCTGATTCTGGCCCACTGCTCAGGTTGTAGCATGCGCGCCCTCCGGAGTGCTGGGACGAGCGAGAACGTGGGCGCCGCCGGGCGTCGGTGCGCGGCAACTACAACTACATGTTCTCGGCAAGGGAGCTGCGGGGCTGTGATGCGCGACACGGCGGGATGCCCCGCCCCACGGATTGATCACCCTGGGCCGCTCGAGTCGGATCGACCGTCCGGCCCTCGCTGCGAAGAACGATCGGGGATTTTCTCCGGAGTCCAGTCCCCGGGCAAGTACTGCTCCTCGCGCGCGAACCGGAACACCCCCTTGCACCGCGGGCAGCGCATCGTCTGCGGAGCGGTATTCAGCGCGGACCGATGCTTGCAGCTCGGGCACACCGCATACCACCAGCCCCAGTTCGCGGGCACCCGCACCGCATTCACCGGCCGCGGGACGATCGTCCAGAGGCGCGGTGGTCCGCCCACCAGCTCCACGAGCGACCGCGGCACCGTCACGGGCCGGCGGTTGACGTCGAAGACGACTGCCTCGGAAGTGACGTTGGTGACGCGATACCATGCGCCGCGGCGCAAGGGGTATGAACCTTCCACCTTCAGACGCGCAAACTGAAATCCCGTCATCGGTGAACCGGAGCCCCCGAGATGCCAGAAGGTCGATCGCCGTGGTGCCCATGCAACGTCACCTGTGGCGCCTAAGCGACTACAGACGCGCGGGTCACCGGCCCGCCGTTTCAGTGCTCGCCCGGTCGTGGAGGCGCCGCTCGTTCGTCCCTTCCGAGCAGCAGCCGGAGCGCCGCGTCCCGAACCTTCGCCATCGCCTTCAAAGCTGGTCGATCGGACAGGACCTCGAAGACCCGCCAAGGCGAGTCCGACCACGCGATCGGGAACACAGAGCCGCACCCCGGGCACGGCATGCCACCCGATGGGCCTTGGAGGGCAGCGCGGGCACTGCAGTCCGGACATACTGCATACCTCGGGCCCCAGCTATCCGGGAGGGTTACGGCGTCGCGTGGCCGCGGTACCACGGACCACATGCGGGGACGTAGGGGCAACACTTGCACGAAGGGACGCGGCACATGCACCGGTCGTTGATTGACCTCGAGGACGGCTTCGAGCGGAGTGAGGCGCGTGACCCGATACCACGCGCCGCGGCGCAGGGTGCAATTGGTCCGAGCCCTGACCCTGGCCCATTGCTGTACGTGAGGCATCGGCGTCCTCCGGAGCGCGAGAGGTGGGCTGTCAGCTGTTAGGGCGCCGCGTGCTACTGGGCCACAACATTCCTTCCCGCACGCTCGGAGACTGTGATGCGTCGCACCACGGCGCTGCTCAGGCGCCAGCGGACGCGAAGCACAGAACTTGCTCCTGTCCTGCGGGCTCGCACCCGTGACGACGTATCAGTTTCAACATGGTGGCCTTTCACGGCACCTTGAATCAGGATGCCGTCTTCGGTGGCCTTTCCAACGTGGCACCATAACTGGAGGCCGCACGCCCTGAGGCTGCCGCCCGACCGGCTCGGCCGCTAAGTTAGGTCCCGATCGGACTCGCCCGAGTGGCGGAATGGCAGACGCAGGGGACTCGAAACCCCACGTGTTGCTTTGCCATTGCTGGGCTATCTTGGTGGCCGTGGCGTGAACGTGGCATCGCTCGGGTGGCGGAACTGGCAGACGCGCCGGACTCAAAATCCGGTGGGGGCAACCCCATGCGGGTTCGATTCCCGCCCCGAGCACTTGCAGCAGCTTGTCATTGCCTTCAGCGCCGTCGCGCGGCAAACGACCGTGATTGGATGTATCGTCGGGCATTGTATGTGTTTTTCGAATCCTGCCCCCGAGCATGCGTAGGATGCCCTACACCGGCGGCGAAGAGAAGGGGTATCCCTTCGGGACGCCGATCGCCAACAGCGAGGTGCGGGACAACACCAGCTTTGAGGTGCTGAAGCTGACGCTCAACGACGGCGGCTATACGTGGGAGTTCGTTCCCGTCGCAGGGGCCTCGTTCCGGGATTCGGGCAGCGGGCTCTGCCATTAGGAGGGCGCTGAAGAGGGGGGTCTGGCCGGCCCGGTGTGAGCCGGGCCACGGCGCCCGCACGGTTGACCGCCTATGGTCCGTCCGCCAACCTATGGTGCGCCAAGCGCCCGAGAGGTAGCGCGATGCAAACGTTCCAGTGGGCCCGCCTGAATGAAAACGTGAAGACGCCGCTGCGCCGCGGTGCGTGGTACCGGATCCTCAAGCTCACGTCGAGCGAGGCGACGGTGGACGTGAAAGGGAAGCCGGTCTCCCTGCCACGCGGAGAGCTGCAGCTCTCGCCTACGCCGGCGCAGCGCTGGACCGTCGTGCCGGCGCCCAAGAACGCCCCCCGCTTCCCCGCGACGTGGGGCCCGCAGTACGCCGTGTGTCCGAATTGCCGGGACCGCGCGCGTCTCGAAGGCCAGGCGCCGAGTATGCGGTGCCACCGCTGCAACGGATTGTTCGAGATCGCCTGGAACGAACCGTACCTCGCCAGCGCCTAGGAGCCGTGGAATAGCGCCGCCCGCTATCTTACCGGGGCGCTCCCGGTAGCCGCGAGGACGTCGAACGTCGTGCTCGTCGCGGCGGTCGCCCCGGACGCCGTCGCTCGCAGCGTGTAGCCCGTCCCCGATCGGTCGATGCTCAGGTCTCCGAACCGCGCGACGCCGTTGACCGGCGCGACGGCGGTCGTGCCGGAGAGGTTCCCGCCGACCGGATTGGTCCCGATCGTGAGGGTGACGCTGGCGGTGAAGCCGGTGTCCACGTTGCCCAAGGTGTCGTGCGCTTCGACCTGCACCGCCGGCGTCATCACGTTACCCGCCGTCACGTTGCTGGGTTGGACGGTGAAGACGAGGACGTCCGTCGCCGTGCCGCCGGTCGTGCCGATGGCGATCCCGCGGGTGATCGGCTCGGTGGCCGGAAAACAGCCGACTGCTGCGACGGCGACCAGGGCAATGCCGAGAGGTGCGAGCTTCATACGTGTATAGACGCGTAGCCTGCCAAAAATGTTCAAGTCTTCGCGCCGCGGTAGAACGTCCCGTACGCCGCAAGCGCCCGAGCGACCCCTTTGTCCACTTCCGCCGCGACATACTGGGCGAGATTGCCGGCGCGGCTGGCGATCGCGGCCGCGCCGTGCGGCACCGCGCCGGGCTGCAACTCGCGATACTGGTTGGCGAGACCGGCGGCCACGGCCTCGAGCACCCAGGGTTTCGTCTCGACGGTCGCCTTCGTGACGATCACGCCCCGCACCATTCCCTGCGGTGTGAAGCCCACCGCCACCTCGATGGGCCCGTGCGGTGTGTCGACGCGCACGAACTCGAGCGCGCCAACGACGGTCGATCCGGTCTTGCCGGTGTACAGGGTGAGGACGCCGTCTTCCGGACTCCAGTCCACCTCCTGGTGCAACCGATGCGCGTCGGTCTGGCTGAGATGCACCTCACGCGCGAAATACGCGTCCGCTCCGGGCAGCAGCGCCTGCACCGCATCGGGGCGCTTCACCAGCACCACCACCGGGGTGATATGCAGGGCCGCCGCGAGCGGCGCGAGAATCAGCAGCTTCATCGATCAACTCCTCTCCGGTGAAAACCACATCTGCTTTACGGCCAGCGCCGCGACGATGGCGTAGCCCGCGCCCATGGCCCATCCCCCGATGAGCGTCACGATCGCGCACTGCGGCGAGACGAACTTGGTGAGCCACATGCCGGCAAAGTCGAGCCACGGTGCGGCAAACAGCAGGGTAATGAGGCCGAGCGCCCACGCTCGCTCGAGCGACAGGCCCACGACCACGAGCGACAGGGCGGCCGCGATCACCCCGTACATCGGGACATGCACGTGGGTGTCCTGGATCAGCAGGTTGGTGTCGACGGCGTGGGTCTCGGGCCGCGCGAAGTCCGCCATGGACATCGGGTGCTCCACGATCATTGTGCTGTCGGGCGGCATCGGCATCGACATCGCGGGACCGGCGTAGGTCGCCGCTACGCGCTGCGGCGTGAAGCCCGCGTAGAGCGAGACCATCACCGCGCCGAACAGGTAGGAAAGACCGAACGTGGCGAGCAAGCAGGTGACGAGCCACTTGATGCTCGCGTCCGCGCGTCGCAGGTCGTACAACATGGAGTCCCCCTCCGCCTAGAAGACGTACACGAGCTCGAGGACGCCGGCCGTATTCGAGCCCTGCAGCGCGCCGGTCGCGTCGGTGAAGAACGGCTGGGACGACCAGTCGGCGCGGACGGCGGCCCGCAGCGCGACCTGCGGCAGGTGAAACCGCGTGTGCTCGATGTTGCTGAAGACCCCCTCGCGAGCGCTACTGAAGTACCACATCGGGCCCACGGTCACCGATCGCAAGATCTGCGGCGTTCCCGTGAGCAGGCCGTCACTATCCTCCAGCTGATCGTAGCGCGCGGTGACGCCGAGGCGGCGCGTCACGCGGAAGAATCCCGTGGCGGCGACGCCGCGCCACGTGACGTCGCCGCCCGCCCCATCCCGCTCGCCGCCGAGGTTCAGCTCGGCGCCGAAAATCACGGGCCCGCGGTCGATGGTGAGGTCGCCCGACAGCAGCGAGCGCTGCCGTGCATCGGTGGAGTCGTGCTCCGGCCCGTACATACCCGTCACGCCCACCGTCACCCAGGGAATCGCAATGAACTGGGCGCGCGCCAGGGCGGTCTTGCCGCGATTGTTGTCCACCGTCACGTCCCACCCGTTCGCCGCGACCGCCCACACGTCGAGCCGCGACGACGCGGTGTAGTGCACCTGCACCCCGGTGAGCTTGGCGGGCCGCGCGTAGGCGAAGTTGAAGGAATTGGTGGCGATGAGATTGAGCGGCTCGTCGTCGCGCTCGAAGCCGATGGGAGCGTCGAACCGGCCGAACGCCAGCGTCCACCGGTTCGCCCGCTGCGGCGTCCAGCTCACCAGGAGATTGTCGATCTCGGTGGAGGCCTCGCCGTCTGCGAGGGCGGTCGTCAACTGCGCGAACAGGTAGGCGTCGCCCGCAGGCTTGAACAGGCTGAGGCCGATCTTGCCCGCGGTGAAACTGTTGGCGCGGGAGACGCGATCGTAGTCCGCCCGGCCCACGGCGAAACCCGTGACGGCCACGGGCGGCGCTTCCTCGAATGTGACTGCCCGCTCCTGCGCCGCCGCCCCGAACGCGACGCCGCAAAGCAGAGCGCTGCACAGCGCGCTGCGCATCAGACTCCTCCTGCGGAATTGTGAGAGGCTAGGAAGTCAGGTCAGACCAGCGCGTTCGGAGGAGGCGGTTCGGGAGCGAAAGACGGGGAAGGGGGAAGGGGAAAGGGGGTAGCGGGCGACGGGGTTCGCAGCGCGATCGCCACCACGGGCCCTACGGAGAGCTGCGCCGGCAGCGCCGGCGAAACCGCCAGTACCGATCCGCCGGTCATCTCACCACAGAAGCACGGTCCGTCGGTCGGCGCGCCCGCATGGCCGGCGTGCGCCTGGTGAGCGAGGTGGTGCCGACAAGCGATGAGGGCGTCGACGGTCGCGCCCCCGGGACCGCCGGCGAGCCAGCACGCAGCGGCGAGGGCGTAGACGGTGAACGCGGCGGCGCGTCGCATAAGTGTGGAGTCTAGGTGCGCCCGTTCGGCTGGCGCAACCCCGCCTGGGCCGTGTAGACTGCACCCTTCATGTCGCCTGGCCTCAGCCCGGATTCGCCCGGGCGGAGCCCGGCGCGGCGCGGGGGGAGCGCGGGGAATGGGCGATCGCATCGACTTCCGGGACGGCCGCTGGGTGGTGCCCGACCGGCCGGTGATCCCGTATATCGAGGGCGACGGCACGGGCCCCGACATTTGGCGCGCTTCGCAGCGCGTGTTCGACGCCGTGCTCACAAAGGTGTCCGGCGGGAAGCGCCGGGTCGAATGGCTGGAAGTGCTCGCGGGGGAGAAGGCGTTCAAGCAGACGGGGAACTGGCTGCCGGAGGAGACCCTCGAAGCCATCCGCCGCCACCGCGTCGCCATCAAGGGGCCGCTCACGACCCCAGTGGGGGGCGGGATCCGCTCGCTCAACGTCGCCCTGCGCCAGCTGCTCGACCTGTACGCCTGCATCCGCCCGGTGCGCTATTTCGCCGGCGTCCCGAGCCCGATGCGGGAGCCCGAGAAGCTCGACGTCGTGATCTATCGCGAGAACACCGAAGACGTGTACACCGGCGTCGAGTACGCGGCAGGGAGCCCGGAGGCGAGCCGGCTGCTCGCGTTCCTGCGCGACCAATTCGGCGCCAAGATCCGCGACGGCAGCGCGCTGGGCATCAAGCCGATGTCCCGGTTCGGCACGCAGCGCCTCGTCGCGAAGGCGATCGAGTATGCCATCAAGACGCGCCGCCCCTCGGTCACGCTGGTGCATAAGGGCAACATCATGAAGTTCACGGAGGGCGCCTTCCGGGAATGGGGGTACGAAGTCGCGCGGGAGAAATTCGCCGGCAACACGATCCCCGAGACGGAGGCGGGAAAGGGGAAAGGGGACACGGGAAAGGTGGTGATCAAGGACCGCATCGCCGATTCGATGTTCCAACAGGTGCTGCTGCGCCCCGAGGAGTATGCGGTGATCGCCACGCCCAATCTGAACGGCGACTACCTCTCCGACGCCTGTGTCGCCCAAATCGGCGGACTCGGCATGGCGCCCGGCGGCAACGTGGGCGACGGGTACGCGGTGTTCGAGGCGACGCACGGCACGGCCCCGAAGTACGCCGGCCTCGACAAGGTGAACCCCGGGGCGGTGATCCTGTCGGGAGCGATGATGTTCGAGGAGCTGGGGTGGACCGACGCGGCGGAGGCGATCACCCGGGGGCTGTCGGGCGCGATCACGGCGCGGAGCGTCACGTACGACTTGGCGCGCCAGATGCCGGGCGCCAGCGAGGTCTCGACCTCAAGGTTCGCCGAGTGCATTATCGAGCATGTCTGAGATGACGAGCACGCTCCTCACCGTGCCCCTCGCCCAAGTCGAGACTCCGCTGCTCGCGGTGGCGCTCGCGCAAGGCGCCGCGCTCCCGCCGTCCCTCGCCGAGCTCGAACGGTCCGCCGGCGGTGTGCTCGCCCGCGCCATCACGAGCGGGGATTTCAAAGGCAAGCGCGACGAAGCGATGCTGCTCTATCCGAGCGGCGGCAAGGCCCAGCGCATCCTGCTGGTCGGCGTGGGCAAGAGCGCCGAGGTGACGCGCTCGAGCATCCGGCGCGCGGCCGGCGTGGCGGCGAAGCGCGCGCGGTCGCTCGGGGTGACGCAGTTCGCGTTCGCGATCGCGGCCGAGGCACGCAACGGCGTCGCCCCGAGGGACCTGGGCCAGGTGATAGTGGAGGGCGCGGGGCAGGGCGCGTGGGCCTTCACCGAGCTCAAGGCGGCCCCCGAAGACCCCAAGCCGGAAGTGGAGGCGGTCGCCGTCGTGTGCGACGCGAAGGAAGCCACGGAGGTCGCGGCGGGCCAGAAGATCGGCGAGGGCGTCGCGGCGGGGCACCAACTCGCCCGTTACCTGCAGATGCTGCCCAGCAACGTGTGTACGCCCAGCTATCTCGCCGACCGCGCGAAGCAGCTAGCCGCTACCTATGGCTTCGACCTCACGGTGCTCGATCGGGCGGCCATCCAAAAGGAAGCGATGGGCGCACTGCTCGCCGTGGCCCAGGGCACCCAGCAGGAGCCGCGCTTCATCGTGCTCGAGTACCGGGGCGGAGGGGGAGACGCGGCGCCCGTGGCGCTCGTCGGCAAGGGGGTCACGTTCGACTCGGGCGGGATCTCGATCAAGCCGGCGCAGAACATGGAAGACATGAAGTTCGACATGTCCGGCGCGGCCGCAGTGCTCGGCACGTTCGAGGTGCTCGGCCGGCTGAAGCCCAAGCTCAACGTGACGGGCGTGATCCCGTCCACCGAAAACCTGCCGTCGGGCACGGCGGTGAAGCCCGGCGACGTCGTCAAGAGCCATTTCGGTAAGACGATCGAAATCATCAACACCGACGCCGAAGGCCGGCTCATCCTGTGTGACGCGCTATCGTACGTGCGCAAATTCAAGCCCGCCGCCGTGCTCGACGCCGCGACCCTCACCGGCGCAGTCGTGGTCGCGCTGGGCCACGTCGCGATCGGCGTGATGGGCAACGACGAGCCCCTGATCGGCGAGGTGCGGGACGCAGGCGAGCGCGCGGGCGAGCGCTGCTGGCCGCTGCCATTGTGGGACGACTACCGCGAGCTGCTCAAGTCCGACATCGCGGACGTGAAGAATTCCGGCGGGCGGGGGGCCGGCACGATCGCCGGCGGCTGGTTCCTGCGCGAGTTCGTCAACGGGTTCCCCTGGGTGCACCTCGACATCGCGGGCACGGCGTACACCGACGGCGAACCGCCCCACCAAACGAAGGGCCCCACGGCCATCGGGGTCCGGCTCTTTACCGAATTCCTCCTGAAGCGCGCGGCGGCGTGACCCGCGGCCTCCTCCACGCGGCCGCGCTGCTCGCGCTCGCCGGAGGAGCCGCCGCCCAGGTCGACACGACGGCGCGCGACACCACCGCGCGGCGTGACACGACGGCGCGGCGTGACACGACCGCCCGGCCCGATACCGCCCCGGCGTACCTCCCGGTGTTCGCGGCGCCGCGGCCCGAAGGGCCGTTGCCGCGGGGTACGCGCTATTCCTTCACCACCGACTCGTTCGCTTTGTCGAACGTGCAGACGCTGTCCGATCTCCTCGCCCACATCCCGGGCGTATATGTCGCGCGCGGCGGCATCTATGGGCAGGCGGAAATCGTGCTGTACGGCGGCCGCGGCCCCGCCGGCCTCGACGTCTTCTGGGACGGCGTGCCCTACCTGCCGCTCGGGCGCGATTCGCTCTATCTCGATCCCGCCCGCATCTCGCTCGCGCCGCTCGAGCGGGTGGACGTGGTGGTGCTCCCCGCGACGCTGCGGGTCTATCTCGTGACGGCGCGCCAGCGGTCGACCGCGACAGCGTCCCAGGTGAGGATCGCGACGGGGCAGGTGAGCACGGCGAACTACCGCGGCGCCTACGAGCGGCGCTGGCGCTCGGGGCTCAGCCTCTCGCTCGTCGCCGACTACAACAACAACGACGGCATCGTCGGCAGCTCGAGCACCGCCTTCAACAGCGTGGACCTCTGGCTCAAAGCCGAGTACCTCCCGAGCCCGCGGGTCGGGGTCTCCTACCAGATCGCCAGCTCGAGCTGGAAACGGAGCCCGTCGGACGTGGCGGGTCTCACCGATCACTTCGACCAGAAGCGCCGCGACGGGATGTTTCGGCTGTTCGTCGCCGCGCGCGACGACGGGCTGGGGCCACGGCTCGAGCTCACATTCGCCACCACGACTGCCGCCGGGGACTCGGCCGTGCCGGGGCGCTCGCTGTCCCAGGGAGCCCTCGCGCTGGGCACGGCCTGGGGGCACGGGGCTCTGCACGTGGCGTTCCGCTCCCAGGACGAAAACCGACCGTGGCAGGTCGCAGGGTCCGCCGCGTGGATTCCGATCCGGCCGCTCACACTCGCCGCCGACGCTCGCCACGCGCGCTACGGCGGCTCGCGCGACGGCGAGCGGCTGCATCTCGCGGCCGGCCTGGCGTTGCCGTTCGGGCTCTCGGCGCACGGCGACGTCGTCTGGGCCAACGACCTCCAGGCCCCGGCGCTCGCCACCGACACCGTGCAGCGCACGAGGGACGTCTCGGGCGCACTGCGCTGGGATCTGCACCGGGCCTCCATCGAGGTGGGGCTAGCACGGCGCGACTCGTTCGCGCCGGTCGGCCACCCCGTGGGGCTCAAACCACTCGACAGCCTCGGTCCGACCCAAACGACGCGCTATCTCACCGTGCACGGCGCCCTCGAGCCGCTGCCCGGCCTCTACCTCGCGGGCTGGTACTTCGATCCCTACATCACCGGCGGCAACGACTTCGAGCCGCCGTACCACGCGCGCGTCTCGGCCACCTTCTACTCCAAATTCTGGCGCGTCTACCGGAGCGGGATCTTCGCGCTGCGAGGCGAGATTGCGATGGAGTCGTGGAGCCGGGGCACCGCAGGCTTAGACACGGCCGGCAACGTCCTCATGCTCCCGGGGGCGACCTTCCTGGAGACGAACATCGAAGTCCAGGTCGCCGGCGTCACCATCTTCTGGCTCCAGCGCAACATGAACGGCATGCGGGCGAGCTACGTGCCTGGCCTCGACTATCCGCGGCGCTTCCAGTTCTACGGGGTGCGCTGGCTGTTCACGAACTGAAGAGCGCCGTCGACACGCTGAAAGCGTGCGCTCGGTACGGCGTTGCCCTTGGGCAGTGCTTCGCCGAGCCCACGCTTTAGCGTGTGGACTCGGGTGCGCGAGTTGACCTAAGTTGTTCCGCTAGCTAAGCTTAATGTCTGTGCCGCGAAGCATGACGGGGTTCGGTTCCGGCGACGGGAAGGTGCTCGGCGGGCGGCTGCGGGTCGAGATCCGCACCGTGAACCATCGCTATTACAATCCGCAGTTCAAGCTGCCGTTCGAGTTGGCCGGAATCGAGGGCCAGCTGCGCGACCGGTTACGGCAGTTGCTGGACCGCGGTCATGTCGCGGTGTCGGCGCGCTGGGTCGAAGCGCCGCCGTCGGACGGCGCGGTCGCCGTGGACATCGGGCGGGCTCGCCAGGTGGTGGCGGCCGCGACGGAGCTCAAGAAGAAGCTCAAGCTGAAGGGCGAGGTCGACCTCGCCTTCGTGGCACGACAGCCGGAGGTGCTGACCGTGCAGAGCGACGGCGCCGCGACGGCCGCCTGGAACGAGGTAGAGCCGATCGTGGAGCAGGCGGCGCGCGAGGTGCTCGCAATGCGGGCGCGCGAAGGGCGCGCGCTGGCGGCGGAACTCACGGCCCGGCTCGACGCTCTGGCGGAGGGCGCGGGCGCGATCGCGCAGCGGGCGCCGGCGCGCCTGGAGGCGGAGCTGGCGCGCCTCAAGAAGGCGGTGGCGGAGCTCGCCGCCGGCGTGCCGGTGGACGAGCAGCGGTTGGCGGTGGAAATCGCGCTCATGGCGGACCGGGTGGACATCACGGAAGAGCTAGTGCGCCTGCGGACGCACCTCGCCGCGTGCGGCGAGACGCTCGCCGGGGAGGGCGGGGTCGGCAAGCAGCTCGGCTTCCTCGCGCAAGAGCTGTTGCGCGAGGTGAACACCATCGGCTCGAAGGCGAACGATGCGGCGATCACCCAGACGGTGATCGCGATGAAAGGCGAGCTCGAGAAGTTCCGGGAGCAGCTCGAGAACCTGGAGTGACGCCGCGGGTCGTCGTCTTGTCGGCTCCGTCCGGGGGCGGCAAGACGACGATTACCAAGGCACTCCTGGCCCGGCGACCCGACATCGGCTATTCGGTCTCGGCGACGACGCGCCCGCCACGGCCCGGTGAGCAGAACGGCGTCGCCTATCATTTCTTGAGCCGGGATGAATTCGCCCGTCGCCGGGACGCGGGCGAGTTCGTGGAATGGGCCGAGTACGCGGGAGAGTGGTACGGCACGCTGCAGAGCGAGGTCGACCGCGTGCTGCGATCGGGGCGGCACGTGCTGCTCGACATCGACGTGCAGGGCGCGGCCCACGTGCAGGAGCGTTATCCTCCGCCGCAGTCGATCGGCATCTTCATCCTGCCGCCGAGCGCGGCGGCTTGGGGACGGCGGTTGGTGGGTCGCGGCACGGAATCGCCCGCGTCGCTCGCGCGGCGCCTGGAGCAGGCGGTTGCGGAGATCCGGCAGTCGTTGGATTGGCGCCACATCGTCATCAACGACGATCTGAATGGTGCGGTGGGCGAGGTAGCGCGCATCATCGACGAGGACGGCGCGAGGCCGCACCGGCCGCGGCCCGAACAGGTGAGCAGGCTCGTGGAAGCGTTGGTGCGGGAGGCAGAGCGCCTCCGGCACGGTGCCAAAGGAGACTAGAGATGCGGATCGTCACTCCCAGTGAAGTCGCCACGCAAACCCAGAACAAATACCTCGGCGTGCTCGTCGCGGCGAAATTCGCGCGCTTCGTGAACGATTTCCCGCGCGACCGCTCGGTGGACCTGGAGCAGAAGCTCACCACCCGCGCGCTGGACGAGCTGGTACGGGCGCGGCTCAAATACCGGCTGGTCCGGCGGCGGCGCCAGGAGGTCTGATGTCGTTCGCCGGCCGGCACGTCGTCCTCGGCGTGTCGGGCGGGATCGCGTGTTACAAGAGCTGCACGCTCGCCCGGCGGCTGACCGAGGACGGAGCCGTCGTGGACGTGGTGCTGACGGCGTCCGCGGCCGAGTTCGTGCGACCCGTCACCTTCGAGGCGCTCACCGGGCGCCCGGTCCTGACCTCCCTATGGGAGCCGGACCGGGCGCTCGCGCACATCGGGCTCGCGAAACAGCCCGACCTCGCGATCCTCGCCCCCGCGACCGCGAACGTGCTCGCTCGTGCGGCGATGGGTATGGCGGACGACCTGCTGACGGCCCTGCTGCTCGCGCGCAGCGGCCCGGTGCTCGCCGCGCCCGCCATGAACGACGCGATGTACGCCCACCCCGCCACGCGCGCCAACCTGAAGACGCTCGCGGCCCGGGGCTGGCAGTTCATCGGTCCCGAGATCGGGCCGCTGGCGGAGGGCCCGAGCGACCGGCCCGGCCGGATGAGCGAGCCGGACACGATCCTCGCGGCCGCGGCGCGGCTGCTCGTGACCGGGGGCGGGGGTAGACTCGCGGGGAAGACAGTCGTCGTCACGGCGGGACCGACGCGGGAGCATCTCGACCCGGTGCGCGTCCTCACCAACCCCTCGAGCGGCCGGATGGGCTATGCCCTCGCGGCGGCGGCGTACGCGCGGGGCGCCGAGGTGTTGCTCGTGACCGGCCCCACCGAGCTGCCGCTGCCGCTCGGCGTCACCGCGCATCGCGTCGAAACCACCGCCGAGATGCAGCGCGCCGTCCAGGCGCTCGTGAAGAAAGCGCACGTCCTCATCATGGCGGCCGCGCCGGCCGACTACCGCCCCGCGACGAGCGCTGCGACCAAGCGGCCCCGGCGCAACGGCACGCTCACGCTCGAGCTCGAGGCGACGCCCGACATCCTCGCGACGCTCGAGCATCCGCGGCCGGGTGTGGTCGTGGGGTTCGCCCTCGAGACCGGAGGCGACGGCGTTGCGAAGGCACGCCAAAAGCTGCAAGATAAGGCTCTCGATTTCGTTGTCCTGAACGACGCGCTCGAGCCCGGCGCGGGGTTCGAAGTAGCCACGAATCGCGTCACGATCATCGGGAAAGCGGGAGCAGCGATCGAGCTCCCGCTCCTCTCCAAGCGCGACGTGGCCGAAAAGATCCTCGACGCGGTGGAGCGGGCTCTGACGTGAGCGACGGGCGGGCACTGGCGCGCGAATTCCTGGAACAGCAGCGGCTGCTGGGGGGCGACCCGGTCATTCTGACGGATGGTCCCACCCCGGGCTTCACTCCGGGCGCCACCCCGGGCTTGCGCCCGGGGTCAGTAACTCCTCCGGTCACACCGGTGGCTGCAAGCGTTCCCACGGGTCCACTGACCCCGGGCGCGAGCCCGGGGAACACCCAAAGCCCCCGCACCAGCCCGGGGAAATCCAAGGCCTCGGGTGCCAAAGAGTCGTCCGATCTCCCCCCCTCCGGCCTCTCCTACGATCCCCCCGGCGGCGATCTGTTCAGCGCCGATCCGCTGCAGCAGGCGGCTTCGCTCGATGCGGTGGCCGCGCTCGTGTCCATCTGCACCAAGTGCCGCCTGTGCGAGGCACGCGGGCGCACGGTGCCCGGG
>Ga0209761_1000140_pt1 | contig 39627 bp, 44 predicted proteins | sample GraSoi013_1_40cm_4_FD_185818 | JGI IMG/M metagenome (GOLD analysis project Ga0209761, IMG submission 185818) | Grasslands soil microbial communities from the Angelo Coastal Reserve, California, USA - Sample 09_25_2013_1_40cm (SPAdes) (version 2) | ecosystem: Environmental > Terrestrial > Soil >... | reverse complement strand
ACGAGCGAGCCGATGAGCGTCACCGCGATTAAATCGGGCGCGAGGATCGCCACGAAAATCAACAAGGCGCCCGGGGTCAGCGTCCCGGTGACGATTGCGAGCCACTCGTGGAACTGGACCCGGATCTCCGTCGCGAGGAAGACACCGGTGCCGCCCCATCGAAGTCCGAAGGCCATTCGATCACTCCGCGTCGATCGAGCGCCCGACGATCGTGAGGAACGCCTCCTCCAGGGTCACGGGCCCGACGGTGGCGGACAGGTGTTCGCGCAGCGCGACGTCCATGATCTCGTGGACCCGCGCCGGTTCCATGATCACGTGCAAGGCGTTCCCCTCTTCGACGCTCTGGCCGAAGGAGGCGAATTGCTCCCGATGGTTGCCGCCGTTCTCGATCGAGACGCGCAACGTGCCGCCGATCTGCCGCTTCGCCCCTTCCGCGGTCCCTTCGAACAGGATCGCGCCTTCCTCGACGATGTACAGCCGTTCCGAGAGTGCCTCGGCTTCGTCGAGGTAATGCGTCGTCAGGAGGACCGTGCACCCCTTTCGCGTGAGGTCCCGGAGGACGTCCCACACCGCGCGTCGAGCGAACGGGTCGAGTCCGATCGTCGGCTCGTCCAGGAACAGGAGGGGTGCCTCCGTCGCCAAGACCGTGGCGACCATCGCTCGCTGCTTCTGCCCGCCGGACAAGGTCACCGAGAGACGATCCGCCACATCGTCGAGGCCCATTTTCTCCAGCGAGGCTTCGGTCCGCGCCTTCGCCTCCTCACGCGGCAATCCGCGCGCCCGAAGGTAACAGTACACCTGCTCCCGCGGCGTGAGGTGAAAGAACGGCTTCCCCTCCTGGGGCACGACGGCGATGAGGGGCCTCACCGTTTCCGGCGTGCTCACGACATCGTGCCCGAACACCTCGATTTGTCCGGACGTAGGGATCAGCAGGGTCGAGGCAATCCGAAGGAACGTCGTCTTGCCGGCGCCGTTGCGGCCCAGCAGTGCGATTCGTTCGCCTCGTCGGAGGACGAGGGAGACGCCTCGCAATGCCTCGACGTCGGGCGAGCCTCGACCGTGGTACACCTTGCGCACGTCGACGGCGCGGAGCGCCTCCGGGGGCACGGGCCGGAGCAAGCGGACGCTGCGTATAAAACTAGATTCCGGTCAGTTCGATTCCTCGAAGCCGGGATGCTCGCCCTTCTCGAACATCGCAAACGCGGCCTGTCGCTTGGCCTCCTTCTCCGCCTCGCTCATCTTGACGACCGTGGCGACCGACCAGATGTGGCCGAACGGATCCTGCAGCTTCCCGTACCGCTCGCCCCAGAACTGGTTCTCGAGTGGCATGGAGGCCGTTGCACCCGCGGCGAGGGCCTGGTCCCAGAGCTTGTCGACATCCTTCGTGTACACGTGCAGATTGAACGTCGTCCCCCCGGCCGAGTTGGGCGATTTCGTGTCGCTACCCGGGAACTCGTCCGACATCATCACGAGCGAGTCGCCGATCTTGATCATCGCGTGCATCAGCGTGCCGTCCGGCATCCCTTGGCGGGTGATCTCCTTCGCGCCGAACGCTTTCTTGTAGAACTCGATCGCCTTCGCGGCTCCGTTGACTACAAGGTACGGCGTGACGGTTCGCATCCCCGGTGGGATCGGGGCGACCCGTGCCGGGGTCGTTCGCTTTCTCGCGGATGCCTTCTTGCTCTTTCGTGCTTTCGTTGCTTTGCGCGCCATGGGGACTCCCCCGCCGCGCTATCGCCCGCGGTCGGATAAGGCTGATGCCTCGACCTCGGTGGACTCCTAGTCCTGGAGCCACAGACCCATGAGGATCTCGTCCTCGTACGCGCCGCGAATGAGGAGATGGCGGCGGCTGATGCCTTCGCTCTCGAAGCCGAGGGACTCGTACAAGCGGCGCGCCCTCCCGTTCGAGCCGAAGACCGAGAGCTCGGCCTTCCTGAAACCGCGAGCGCGCATCCACTCGAGGGTCCGCCCCATCAGGATGCGCCCGAGGCCGACCTCCCGCCACCCATCGCGGATCGCGATCCCGATGGCTCCCACGTGACGGGTCTTCGCGAACCGCCCGCCGTGGCAGTCTGTCGAGCCGATCGACTCTCCGTCCGCGTCGGCGACGAAGAGGACCGATCGCACGCCGTCGAAGGTTCCGAGCCATTGTCGCTCCTCGTCGAGGTCCGGACCGACCTCATCGATGAGGATGAAGACCCCTTCGCGCCCGATGAGATTCACGTTCCGGAGAAGCGACTCCGCGTCGCTCAGGCGGGCCGGCCGGACGACGACCTTCCGACCGTCCTTGAGGGTGACGACTTCGGCCCGCATCGGATCGGCCATGGCCTCACAGCGGGAACTTGTCGAGCATCTCCGGCCGGCGGCGCTCGCCGCTCGCGAGGAACGCTTCCATCTGCTCCTTCAGCTGGGGCGTGAGCTCCGCGTAGACGTCGGTGAAGAGGGTCTCGATCGGGGGCGGCGGACTTCGCTCGACCTCCTTGATTGTCGTCTGGAGGAGGTCTTCGAGCTCGACCCGGAGCTTGTCTTCGGAATCCTTCGACCACAGTCCCTTCAGCTCGAGGTACTTCCGCATCCGTTCGATCGGATCGCGCTTCGCCCAGGTATCGACCTCGTCCTTCGACCGATAGCGCGTCGGGTCGTCGCTCGATGAGTGCGGCCCCATGCGGTACGTGACCGCCTCGATCATCGTGGGGCCGCCGCCGCTCCGGGCTTTGTCTGCGGCGGCCTTCGTGACCGCATAGACCGCGAGCAGATCGTTCCCGTCGACGCGGACGCCGTCGAAGCCGTACGCTAGGGCCTTCTGGGCAAGGGTCTTCGAGGCCGTTTGCTTGGAGACCGGGACGGAGATGGCCCACTGGTTGTTCTTGCAGAAGAAGATCGTCGGGGTCTTGAAGACGCCCGCGAAGTTCATCCCGGCGTGGAAGTCGCCCTCGCTCGTCGCGCCGTCGCCGAAGTACGTGAGCGTGACGATGTCCTCCTTCCGGATCTTCGCGGCCCACGCCACGCCGACCGCCTGCGGGATCTGCGTGCCGACCGGGCTGGAGACCGGCACGTAGTTGATGTCCCGCGCTCCGTAGTGATTCGGCATCTGCCGGCCCTGTTGTGGATCCTTCGCGTTGCCGTACGCCTGGGCCATCAGCGTCGCGACGGAGAAGCCGCGCCAGAGGGCGGCCCCCGGCTCTCGATACGCCGGGAACACCCAGTCCCGCTTCTCGAGGGCCATCGCGCTGCCCACCTGGGCCGCTTCCTCTCCGGTGCTTGGAACGTAGAATCCGATCCGCCCTTGCCGCTGGAGGGAGAGCATCCGGTTGTCGAGCGTGCGAACGAGGACGATGTGGCGGTACGCGCGCTTCAGGAGGTCCGGGGCGACCCGCGGCTCGAGCTTCGAATCGTACGTGCCATCGGCGTCGATGATCCGGAGAAGTCCCTCTTCCGCCGTGCCCTCACCCCGCCGGAACCCGCTTGCGCTCCCGAAGGACCTTCTCCAAGAAGAATTCACCGGCGCGATACGACGACCGCACGAGCGGTCCCGCGGCGACGTAGGCGAAGCCCATCGATTCACCGGCCACGCGGAGCTCCTCGAACACCTCCGGGGGCACGTATTCCTGGACGGCGAGGTGCCAGTTGCTCGGGCGAAGGTACTGGCCCACGGTCACGATGTCCACCCCGTTCGCGCGGAGATCTCGCATCGCCGCGACTACCTCGGCACTCGTCTCGCCGAGGCCGAGCATGATCGAGGACTTCGTGAACAGATCGCGTCGCATCTCCTTCGCGCCTCGCAGAACCTTCAGGCTTTGCGCGTAGCCTGCGCGGCGGTCTCGGACCGTGCCCTGCAACCGCTCGACCGTCTCGATGTTGTGATCGAGGACGTCGACGCCGGAATCGACGACCGTTCGCACGGCATCAAGGTCGCCTCGAAAATCGGGGATGAGCGCCTCGACGAGCATGTCCGGGCGCCGCGCCTTGATCTCGCGGACGGTCTTCGCGAAGTGTTCAGCCCCGCCATCCGCGAGGTCGTCGCGGTCCACGGACGTCAGGACTACGTAAGTGAGATCCATCTCGGCCAGGGCCATGGCGACCTTCTTCGGCTCGTCGAGGTCGAGCACGCCATGGGGGTTGCCGGACGTCACGGCGCAGAAACGGCAGCCTCGCGTACACGTGTCGCCCATCAACATAATCGTCGCGGTGCCGCCGCCCCAGCACTCCCAGACGTTCGGGCAATGGGCCTCCTCGCACACGGTGTGAAGGTCCAGCGACCGGAACAGGCTCTTCAGGTGGGCGTAGTTCTCGCCAGAGGGTGGGCGGACCCGGAGCCACTCCGGTTTGCGCTCCGCGAGCATTGTGCGATTGCTAAGGTCGACCTCGTTTAAGAGCCTAACCCACATCGTAATGCGCCGACACGATCATCCAAAACGGAACTCGACTCCGTAGGACCCTCGAGGATAACTCCAGTGGATCGCGTCTTTGCCGATGTGCTTGCACACGATGGCGCACGCCCCGAGCTCGATGCATCCTTCCGTGTTGTAGACCAACTCGCCTTTCTCGAGGCGGTAGACCTTGGACGGACAGACGTACAGACAGGGTTTCGTATCGCACGTTCGGCACACGTCCGTGTCGACCGTGATGAATGGTTCCTCGTCGAACTCGAACTTGTCCAGGCCGACGCGCTCGTCCACGCTGAGGGGTTTCGACGCGTCGGGTTTGGTCGGTTCGGGCATCAGTCGGCCATCGAGAACCGGGGACGGATAATAAACCGTCGGTAACCTTGCCACATTATCAAGAGATGCACTCGGGTGGAAACGTTCTATAGGAATTCTTCCGCATCGGTGGCGGTCCCCTGGCCTTGGCCGGAGGACGCAGGGGTAGCTTCGATGCCCGCCCGCGATCGGAAAGCCTCCACGATCAGCCCGCAGATGGACCTCGCGGGAATGGACCCGGAAGAGGCGCGCGAGCTCCTCGCCGCCGCTCTCGCCCCGGATCCGAAGTCCGGGATCTTGCGTCTCTCGGATCAACCGTGCCTCATCCTCCGAGCCGAGGTCATCGTGAGCATCCAGAAGCAGCTCGAACAAACGGTTGGCGGATCCGCGAAAGGGATACTGTATCTGTCGGGCGAACGGAGTTCGGATGCCGGCCTCAAATTCCTCGGCGCCTTGACGGATGGGATTTCATTGCCCTTGACGTTGGAGGGAGCGAAACGGATCATCGACGCGTCCGCGCTCACCGGTTGGGGGCGGACCGAGATCGTCCACTTCGACCCGGAACGGGGTCGCTTCACGGTGGCGAGACACAACAGCCCGATCGCCCAGGCGTACGGACCCTCCAAGAAACCTGTGTGCCACTTCCTCGCCGGATGGATGGCGGGGATCGGCCGTCTCCTCGTGGGCAAGGAGCTCCTGTGCGAAGAGCTTTCTTGCGCGGCGCAAGGCCACGATCGGTGTGAGTTCGAGCTGCAACCGATGCCGATGGCCTGAGCCGGCGGAAAGCCTTTTACCCGTGTCGCTTTTCCGCAGTGGGACCGGGAGCGCGTGGAGCGTTTTGATGCCATCGTGGTAGGGGCCGGGCCCGCGGGCTCTGCCACGGCGTTGAGCCTTGCCCGGAAGGGCTTTTCGACCCTCCTGGTAGAGCGCGGACGGGCTCCCGGCGTGAAGGGAATGTTCGGCGGGCGCATCTACGCATGGCCTCTCGCCGATCTCCTTCCGGAGTGGGCGAAGGACTGCCCGGTCGAGCGGTCCATCGTCCGCGAGAATCTCGCCTTCCTCACCGACGACGCGTCCCTCACCGTCTCGTTCGATTCCCCGAAGCTCGCCCAAGGCCGCGGGACGAGCTTCACCGCGTTGCGCGCCAAGTTTGATGCGTGGTTGGCGAAGAAAGCGCAGGACGCCGGCGCCATGCTCGTCACCGGGATCCGTGTGGACGATCTCTGGCGGGAGGGCGGTCGGGTGCGAGGCGTTTCCGTCGCCCCGAACGATCATGTGGCATCGGATCTGGTCGTCATCGCGGAGGGTGCGGCGTCGACCTTGGTCAGAAAGGCCGGCTTGAAAACAGACTTAGAGCCGCGAGAGGTGTCCGTCGGGATCAAAGAGACCGTCGAACTCCCGCCGGAGACGATCCAAGAACGATTCGGTCTGGGCGAGAAAGAAGGGGCCGCGTACGTGTACGCGGGTCAAGCGTCGATGGGCCTCCGTGGCGGCGGGTTCCTGTACACGAACAAGGCATCCGTGTCCATCGGACTCGTCGTCTCATCGGAGGACCTATCTCGGAAGAAGATCGAGGTCCAGGACCTCCAGACGAAGTTCCGGATGCATCCCGCGGTCCAACGCCTCCTTCGCGGCGGCAAGGTCGTCGAGTACAGTGCCCATCTCGTGCCCGAGCTCGGGGCCGGGATGATGCCCCAGCTATCGACCGATGGCGTGATTGTGGTGGGCGACGCCGCGGGCTTCCTCATTAACAACGGCTACACGTTCCGCGGGGTGGACCTCGCGATCGCGTCCGGCATCGCTGCGGGCGAAGCTGCCGAGGCCGCGCGGGGCGCCGGTGGCATGTCGAAGGTGAATCTCGCGGTGTATGAGAAATTCTTGCGGGCGCGGAACGTGCTCACGGACCTCGAGCGGTTCCGACGGGCACCGCTGTACATGAAGAACGAACGACTCTTCGACGTCTACCCGCGCATGCTCATGGAGATCGCCGAGCGCATGTACACTGTGGACGGGAGCGGCAAAGAGCGCCTGTTCGACGTCGTCCTTGATGAGGCGTCGGCCGCCAACGTGCCGAAACTCAAGATGCTCCTCGACCTCCTTCACGGAGCCCGATCGATGTGATGGACCGCGGGCCGGCGGCGCGCCCGATGCGCATCATCGTGTGCATCAAGCAGGTCCCGCGGGCGCAGGAGCTCCAGGTCGATCCCGTCACCCAGACCCTCAAACGGGTCGGCGTGCCGAGCGAAATCAACCCGCCCGATGCCAACGCCCTCGAGATGGCGCTGCGCCTGAAGGACCAACATGCGGCCGAGGTCGTCGTCCTCTCGATGGGCCCGACGTCGTTCGACGAAAGCTTGGAGCGCGCGGTCGCGATGGGCGCGGATCGGTCCGTGCTCCTGACCGATCGGATCCTCGGCGGCTCCGACACCGTGCCGACGGCGTACGCGCTGAGCGAGACGATTCAGAAAATCGGCGGGTACGATCTCCTCCTCTGCGGCGAGGAGACCACGGACGCGTCGACGGGCCACGTCGGTCCCGGGATCGCGGGCCACCTGGACCTCCCGCAGATCACCTACGCGTCGGAGGTCCGAATCGAGGACGGCAAGGTCCGAGCGCGACGGACGGCGGAGGACGGCACCGAGTGGTGGCAGACGACGATGCCTTGCCTGTGCACCGTCAACTTCGGTTGCAACCGGCCGCGGGAGCCGACGCTGACCGGGAAGATTCGCGTCGAGCGGGGCGGCGTGGTGACCCACTGGTCCTGCGCGGACGTCGGGATTGATCCGAAAAAGGTCGGGCTGTTCAATTCGCCGACGATTGTCGCGAAGGTCGACACCGTGAGGCTCCCGACACGCGCGGGCCGAATTTTCTCCGGGGAACCGAAGGAGACCGTCCGTCAACTCCTCGACGCTCTGATCGCGGACCGGGTGATCTCTCCATGACGGACGTCCATGTCCTCGAGGACAAGTCCCATTTCCATGGAGTGTGGGTGTTCCTCGAACACCGGAAGCAGGGCCTTCGGGACGTCAGCGTTCAGCTGATCGGCGAAGGGCGCCGCATCGCGGATTTGCGGAACACGACGCTCACCGGCGTCCTCCTCGGGAATAGAGTCGACGATCTCGCGACGTACGCGCTCGGGTACGGGTTGGACCGCGTGATTGTCGTCAACGATCCGCTCCTCGAGATCTACCGGTCGCGGCCCTACGCCCAGGTCATGGCGCAGTTGATCCGGCGGCACAAGCCCGAGGTCGTCCTCTACGGCGCCTCGAAGAACGGACGGGACCTGGGAGGCCGCCTCCATGCGATCCTCGAGACCGGCCTGGCGGCGGACTGCGTCAAGTTCGACATCGACGCGGAGGGAAACCTCGACATGATCCGCCCCAGTTTCGGCGGGAAGAGCCTGGCCCACATCCTCTGCAAGAAGCATCGGCCCCAAATGGCCTCGGTACGCCGGAATGTGTTCGTCGCCCCGCCGCACGATCCGAGCCGGACGGGGGAGGTCGTCCAGGAGTCCGTCGAACTCGGGCCATCGGACGTCGATGCGACGCTCACGGACTTCCAGGAATTCACCCGGGAGGGCGGACTCCGTCCGGAAGAGGCCGACGTGGTCGTGAGCGGCGGCTACGGCCTCGGGGACCCGAAAGCCTTCGCGATGCTCCAGGAACTCGCCGATTTGCTGGGCGGTGCAATCGCGGCCTCCCGCAAGGCGGTGGACAGCGGCTGGGTGCCGAAGATGCTGCAGGTCGGCCAGACCGGGATGACGGTCCGGCCGAAGCTCTACCTGGCCGTCGGCATCAGTGGCGCGGTGCAGCACCTGGCGGGGATGCAGGAATCCAAGAAGATCGTCGTGATCAACATCGATCCGAAGGCGCCTCTGTTCGAGATCGCGGATTACGGGATCGTCGGCGATTTGTTCGAGGTCATCCCGGAGATGATCCGCCAGTTGAAGGCCCTCAAGGCCGGCGCGGCCGGTGCCCGGACGGCGGTTCCGGCAACAGCTCGCTGAGATTCACTCGACGGAACGTCACGCCGAAGACCGCCTGGAAATGGGCGATGACGGAGGCCTTGACGTCTTCCAAGTCGACGGAATGCCCGAGGACCTTCTCCATGGATGTCATGATGCCGCCGTCGTGGCCGCATGGTCGGATCTTGAGGAACTCCCGCAGGTCCGTCGTCACGTTGTGGGCCAAGCCGTGGAACGTCACGTTCCGATGGACCGCGAGCCCGATCGACGCGATCTTCTTGCCGCCGACCCAGACGCCGCGTTCGGGTCCCTCCCGCGTCGCGTCGATCCCGAAGTCCGCACACGTTCGGAGGAGGACCTCCTCGAGGTCCGTCACGAGCCGTTTCACCTCGAGTCGGTCCGGGAGCCTCAGGATCGGATAGCCGACGAGCTGGCCGGGTCCGTGATACGTCGCCTCGCCGCCCCGTTCGACCTCAAGAATCTCGAGCCCGGGGTCGAGGACGTCCTCGCGGCTCCCGCGTCGACCCAGCGTCGCGACCGGATCGTGTTCGACGAGGATCAGGCCATCCGGGATCTTGTCCTCCGCCCGACGATCGACGAGCGCCTTCTGGAGCTCCCACACCTCCCGGTACGGCTTGCGGCCGAGGTCCAGGAGCCACGCATCCCGGACGATGAGGATCGGCGTTGACTCCCCTTCCGTGGTCGTGAGCATGGGATCAGCGGTTCAGCACGTGGATCGCCTGGCCGAGGGCGGCCTCCGCGCTCTCCATGACCGCCTCCGGCAACGTCGGGTGGGGATGGACGGTGAGGGCGATGTCGGCGAGGGTCGCACCCATCTCGATCGCCAGGGTGAGCTCGCTGATCAAGTCGCTCGCATCCGGACCGACGATCGTCGCACCGAGGAGGACCTTCGAGTCGGCGTCGGCAATGAGTTTCACGAAGCCGTCGTACTCGCCCGTCGTCAGCGCCCGGCCGATGGCCGCGAACGGGACCTTCCCGATCCGCGTGCGCCGGCTCTGCGCGGTCGCCTCCGCCTCCTGCAAGCCGACCGTGGCGATCTCCGGATCCGTGAAGATCGCGGCGGGCATCGCGTGGACGTCGAGTTCGACCGGATGACCCGCGATCACCTCGGCGGCCGTGACACCTTCTTTCGTCGCCTTATGCGCCAGGAATGGCGGGCCGATGACATCCCCGATCGCGAAGACGTGGGGGTTCGACGTGCGCAGCTGGCGATCTACCTTGACGTATCCACGCGGACCGAACTCCACGCCGGCGACTTCCGCATGGAGATCGTCCGTGTTCGGTCGGCGGCCCACGGTGACGAGGATCGTGTCCGCCCGCCGTGCGATCAGTCCCTCCGGCGTCACGATGTCGACGACGGTCTGCCCTTTGTCCTCGCGCCAGCCGCGGGCCTGGGACTTCACATGGACTTCCACGCCGAGCTTCTGCAGGTTCCGCGCGACGACCCGGACCGCCTCCGAGTCAGTCCCCGGGAGCAGCTGCTCCATGATCTCGGTGACGACGACACGACTGCCGAGCTTCGCGTAGAACATCCCGAGCTCGAGGCCGGAAACCCCGCCTCCGATGATCGCGAAGTTCTGGGGGATTCGCGGGAGCTCGAGGGCCTCCTTCGTGCTGATGACGCGCTTGCCGTCGAACCGAAACGCCGGCAGGTCGGAGGGCCGGCCCCCGGTCGCGATGATGGCGTCCGTGAAGGTCACCCAATCGGATCCTTCGGCCTTCCGGACCTCGAGATCGTTCGGTCCCATGAACGAGGCGGTACCCGCGAGGACGTCGACGCCGTTGCCTTTGCACAGCTGGCCGATCCCGTTCACGAGGCGCTGGACGACGGACGTCTTCCACTGCTGCAACCGGGCCAAGTCGACTTTCACGGGGCCCGTTTCAACCCCACGCTCGCTCGCGCGCTCGATCGCGCGGACCAGATTCCCCGTGTGGATGAGCGCCTTGCTCGGGATACATCCGTAGTTCAGGCATTCGCCGCCGAGCCGGTCTCGCTCGACGAGGAGGACATGCTTCCCGAGCTGCGCCGCGCGGATCGCCGCCGGATAGCCGCCCGGTCCCGCTCCGATGACCACGACATCCGCGTGCCGGTCCACCAACCGACCGAACAACTCCGCTCTCTTAATCTCTTTGCGGACGCGGAGTATTCAGACGCGACCCACCCGAAGTGGGCTAGCCGGTATCCACGAAAATCGTCGCGGGATGTTCGAGGTAGTTCCGGACCGACTGGACGAACGCCGCCCCCACGTGACCATCGATTACGCGGTGGTCGAAGGAGCACGACAGGTACATCATTTCCCGAATCGCGATCTGGTCGTCTCGGACGACAGGCCGCTTCTCGATCTTGTGCACCCCGAGGATGGCGACCTCGGGCCAGTTGATGATCGGCGTGGCGAGGATGCCGCCTTCCTTGCCGAGCGAGGTGATCGTGAAGGTGGACCCTTGGACGTCTTGTAGGGAGAGTTTCTTGTCCCGCGCCGCGGCCGCGAGCCGGTCGATTTCTTTCGCGAGGTCCCAGAGGCTTTTCTTGTCGGCCTCGTGGACAACGGTGACCGTGAGGCCCTCGTCCGTGGCCGTCGCGATGCCGATGTTGTAGTATCGCTTGACGACGATCTCCCCTCGCTCGTCGTCGACGGAGGAGTTCAAGGTCGGGAATTCTACCAGCGCCGCGAGGACGGCCTTGGCGAAGAACGGGAGGAAGGTGAGTTTGACTCCCTTGCGCTCCGCGGTGGGTTTCAGATGGTCGCGCAGGTGAACGAGTTGGGTCATGTCGACCTCTTCCACATACGTGAAGTGAGCCGCGGTGGCGTTCGATTTCGCCATCTTCTCGAAGATCCGCTTCCGCAGCCCATGAATCGGAATCCGCTGTTCGCCGGCGGTGGGCGCGACTGCAGCTGCCGGTACGGGCACCGCGGCGGCGACTCTCGGGGGGGCCTGAGCGGCCTTGCGGACGTCATCTTCGGTGAGGCGACCTTGCGGGCCACTGCCTCGGATTGCCGCGAGATTCACGTTGAGTTCCTTCGCGAGGCGGCGGACGGCGGGTGCCGCGAGGATGTCCCCGGTCGGGGCGGGCGCCGGGGGCGCGACGGTCATGACCGGTGGCGGTGGAGCCGAGGCCGACCGGGTCGTCTCTGGTCGGGGAGGGGCCGTCTCGCCCGCTTCGCCGAACACGACGAGCGTGTTGCCGACCTTGACGACCTCGCCCTCTTTCGCCCGGAGCTGGAGGATCTTACCCGTGACGGGCGAAGGGATTTGAACGGTGACCTTGTCCGTCATGACCTCGACGATTGGGTCGTTCTCCTTGACGGCGTCCCCTTCCTTCACGAACCACTTGACGACCTCGCCTTCGTGGACGCCTTCCCCAATGTCGGGAAGCTTGAACTCGCGGGCCATCGAATCTCGCTCTGGGTCCTTCGCAAGCCCGCGCTCAGCTTAACATTTTCCACGTTCCATCGCCCATGCGGCTGAAGCGGATGCGAATCGTTTTATGGCCACCGGCCGATGTCCGTACGGGGAGGAGTGGGGTCGTGGAGGAGTGGCACAGACCGGTGGGCGTGATTTGTGCCCGGCGCCTCGCGCCGGAAAGATTCCCGGCCTGCTCCTCCTTTCTGTGACAGAGGAGGGAGTGGCAATGAGACGTCCGGTCGGGATATCCATTCTTGGTGGGCTCGTGCTCTTGGCGGCTGTGATCCTAGTTCTGATTTCCATCGCGAGCTTCATCGTCGGACTCGCTTTCCTCCTGCCGTTCCCGAACGGTGGGCCGACGTTACCGGGAACGCAGCTCCTGCTCAACGCGGTCCTATATTTCGTGATCGGGGTCGTCCTCGCGATTGCGGGAACGGGGCTCCTGCGGATGCGCGTGTGGGCGTACGGGCTCGCGGTTCTCGCCACGCTGGTCACCCTCGTCTACGTGGGTTACACCGCGTACCAGCGGTCGAACTCGGGGGAGGCTCTCAGCGTTGCCGCGATCCTGACGCTCGGAATCGTCGGCGTGATTTTCGTGTACCTGCTCGCGGCGTCACGCGCGTTCCGTCGGCCCGTTGGAACAGCCTGAGCGGTCGCTAGAACGCCATGACTTTGTCGATTGCGGATAGTACGCGATCCGCGTTTGGCAAGTAGACGTCTTCCAGGGTGTACGGGAAAGGCGTGTCGAATCCCGTGACCCGCACGATCGGCCCGCGGAGGTATTCGATGGCCTTCTCGGCGAGGATCGCGCTGATTTCTGCACCGTAGCCGCCCGTGCGGGGTGCCTCGTACACGACGACCGCTCGGCCCGTCTTCTTCACGGAAGCAAGGATCGTCGGCTCGTCCAGAGGCACCAGGGTGCGCAGGTCGATGACCTCGGCTTCGACGCCCTTTTCGGCGGCCTTCGTCGCGGCATCGATACACACCTGGGCCATGTAACCGTACGCGATCAGGGTGACATCCTTCCCGGGTCGACGGACCGCCGCTTGTCCCAGGGGAACAGTGATCTCACCTTCCGGCACTTCTTCGCGGGAGGAACGGTAGAGCTTCTTCGGCTCGAGGAACAGGACCGGGTCGGGATCGCGGATCGAGGACGTCAGGAGGCCTTTCGCCTCTTTCGGCGTCGAGGGGACCACGACCTTCAACCCGGGCGTGTGGCAGAAGTACGCCTCGGTCGACTGGCTGTGATAGTGGCCGCCCCGGATTCCGCCGCCGAAGGGCGTGCGGATCGTCATCGGGACAGTGAACTGGCCTCCGGATCGGTAGCGCATCTTTGCGGCCTCCGAGACGATCTGGTCGAACCCGGGGTAGATGAAGTCCATGAACTGAATCTCCGGGACCGGCCGGAGCCCGTACAGCGCCATCCCGATCGCGGTCCCGATGATCCCGCCTTCGGCGAGCGGCGTATCGAATACGCGCTCCGGGAACTCGTCGAGCAAGCCTTCCGTACATCGGAACACGCCGCCGTTGCGGCCGACGTCCTCCCCGAGCACGACGACACGGTCGTCCCGCCGCATCTCCTCGCGCAGGGCGTTGTTGATCGCCTGGACCATCGTCATCGCGGGCATGTTCACGACCTCGACGCGTAGTATTCCTGGTACGGATCCTCGCCGCCCTTGCCGCCCGGGAGGCGACCGAGCATCTCGGGGTCGTCCTTGAAGGGAAGCAGGTCCGGATCCTCGTCGAGGCGTTCCTGGTAGTCCGGCTGAAGTTCCACGGCTCGGGCGAAGTGCTCGATGACCTTGGACTTGTCGCCCGACCGGGCCGCGATCCGCGCCAAGTTGAAATGGGCACTCGCCCGCGTGGGCTCGAGCTTCAACGCCCGCGAGAACGCCTCGGCCGCGCCCTCCAGGTCGCCGGCATGGAACAGGTCGTATCCGAGGCCGTGCCAGGCCTGCGGGTTGTTCGGCTGCGCGTCGCACAGCATCCGGTCGATCCGCGCGGCCTCCATGTAGTCGCCTTCCGCGCCGAGGCACGCGGCGGCGAGGGCGCACACGTCTCCATCGACGGCGGCTTTGCGTTGCAGGAGCGGGCGAAGCAGCGCGAGGGCTTCCTTCGCGCGGCCCTGCTTGAACAGTTCATGGGCGCGTTGCACGCCGGACGAAGACGAGGGCGCGGGTGCGGGGGCGGCGGACCCTTTCTTTGCCACGGCTCACCTCCGCGGAAGCGCCAGGAAGGCGTCCATCTCTTCCCGGAGGTGGGGAGGCATCTCCGCGTACACATCGGCGAAGATTGTTTCGACGGCGGGGGGCGGGATTCGTTCCGCCTCCTGGACGGCGCGGGTGATCTCGTCCCCGATCTCCTGCTCGAGCCGCGCTTCCCGCGCGTCGTCCCACCACCCCGCGTGTTCGAGGTACCGGCGGAATCGCAGGAGCGGGTCGCGGGCCTGCCACGCGGCCACCTCGGCCTCGTCGCGGTACCGGGAGGGATCGTCGCTCGAGGAGTGCGGTCCGATGCGGTAGGTGACCGCCTCGACCATCATAGGCCCGAGCCCCTCACGGGCGTTGCGCGCCGCATCGCGCGTCGCCCGGTAGACGGCCAAAGCATCCATCCCGTCCACGCGGATGCCGTCGAATCCGTAGGCGTTCGCTTTCTCCGCGAGCGTTGCCGACGCGGTCTGCTTCGCCACCGGGACGGAGATCGCCCACTGGTTGTTGTTGCACAGGAAGACGGTCGGCGTTCGGAAGACGCCGGCAAAGTTCATTGCCGCGTGGAAGTCCCCCGTGCTCGTCGCGCCGTCGCCGAAAAAGACGAGGACTGCCTTCTTCTCGCCGCGCAGTTTCATCGCCCATCCGATGCCGACCGCGTGCGGCAGCTGCGTGCCGACGGGCGACGAGATCGAGAGATAGTTCCCCTTGCGGTAGACGTAATGGCAGGGCATCTGGTGGCCTTTCACCGGATCCTCCGCGTTCCCCATGAGCTGGCACAGGAGTTCTTTCAGCGGCATGCCGCGGACGAGCGCCGCGCCCGGTTCGCGGTACTGCGGGACGATCCAGTCCTCCGGACCCATCGCCATCGCCGCGCCGACGATCGCGGCCTCCTGGCCGAGCGATGGACCGTAGAACCCGATCCGCCCTTGTCGCTGCAGGGCGAGCATGCGGTTGTCGAGGATCCGCTGGAGGCTCATCCCGCGATACATGGCGATGGCCTCGTCCTCCGAGAATTTCGGGTCGAGACGGGGGTCCGTCGAGCCGTCGTCCCGAATCACGCGTAGCGCATCGACCACGGAGTTCCTCGCACCCCCTGAGGCCCGGGGGAAACAAAACGCCCGGTGCGGCCTTAAGCCTTGCGACCTGAGGAATCTCTAAATCATTCGCACCGTTTTCTGTGCGGTGATTCTTGGTCCTTCCGGAGCGGACGCGGGGCTATCTCGCCATCATCGTGGCGGCGGTTCTCTTCGGGATCTGGCCCACCCTTTCCAAACTGGTGTTGAACGCGCTCTCACCGCTCGCGATCGCGTTCCTGATCCAGGTGATTCCGGGAGCCGCGCTCCTTCCGTTCATTCGCCGTGTTCGGTTCCAACGCGCGGATTGGAAACTCATCGTCCTGTCAGGCGTCATCGGAGCCGTCGTCGGGCCGTTGATCTATTTCTACGGGCTCGAACGCACGACGGCCGCGAACTCCGTGCTGCTGTCGAACAGCGAATCGCTGTTCACGATGCTCCTCGCCTACGCGTTCCTCCGGGAACGGGCGACGCGGCGTGAATACGTCACGCTGGCGGGCATCGCCGTCGGTGCATTTCTCGTGACGACACAACTCCGGTTTGGAGACGTGCGGTTCCTCGAGTTCCTGGTCGGCAACGTCATGCTGGTCACCGCCGCAGCATGCTGGGGGTCGAGCAACACGATGAGTGCCGTCCTCCTCCGCCGAATCCCGATCGTGACCCTCCTCGAGGTCCAGCTCCTGATCGGCGCCGCGGTGTTCGCTGGGATCGTCGTCTTCACCGGCACCTCGCTCGCGGTCCCGCTGGATGTCCTGCCGGCGCTGGTCCTGCTCTCCCTGAGCGCGGTGGGAATTTTCTCTGTCCTTTTCTTCTACGCATTCCGGACGATCGGAGCGATGCGCACGGGTGCCGTCCTCCCGTCGTCGGCCTTGTGGGGAGTCCTCGTGGCCCTCTACGTCTTCCCGACGGAGACCCTGAGTCCGGTCCAAGTGCTCGGCGGGGTCCTCATGGTCGGCTCGCTGATCGCTTTCTACATTCTCCGCGGCCCGGCGGAGACGAAGTCCGGCGGCGAAACCTTGAAACCCGCCGCGTCGGATGGTCCCGATTCACCGTGACGCCGACGACCGCGGACGAGACGTCCTTTGCACGACTCGCGGAGCTGACGCGGAAGCTCGAGGCCACGACGAAGCGGCTCGAAAAGCGCGCACTCCTCGCGGCGTTCCTGCGCTCCCTTCGGAGGGACGAGGTTGCGCCGGCGGTCCATCTGATCGTCGGCCGGATCTTCGCCGAATCGGACGCGCGCGCCTTGAACGTCGGGTGGGCGACGCTTCAGAAGGCGCTCGGACGGACGAAGCAAGCCAGCCTCGTCCCGCGAACCCTGAGCATCCTGGAGGTGTCGAGGACGTTCGCGCAGATCGCGGAAACCCACGGAGCCGACTCGACGAGAGTGCGTCGACGGCTCCTCGAGAGTCTCCTCGGACGGGCGTCCGAAGACGAGCGGGACGTGCTCCTGAAGAACGTGTTCGGGGAAATGCGGATTGGCGTGAACGAGGGCGTGATGCTCGAAGGGATCGCGGATGCGTCGGGCGTGGACCTGGACTCCGTGAGGACCGCCCACATGTTCCTCGGGGACCTGGGGATGATCGCCGAGATCGCGCTCTTCGAAGGCGCGGACGGCCTCCGCTCGCGTGGCCTGCGTCTCCTCGCTCCCATGAAACCGATGCTCGCGGAGATGTCGGAGGACCTCGACGAGGTCCTCGCGGTGCACGGCGGCATGACGGCCATCGAATACAAGCTGGATGGCGCGCGGATCCAGATCCATCGGAAGGGCGAGGCGGTGAAGATCTTCAGTCGACGGCTGAGCGATGTCACGTCCAGCCTTCCCGAAATCGTCGCGATTGCGAAATCACTGCCCGCGCCCGAATTCCTGCTCGAAGGCGAGGTCGTCGCGGTGAACAAGAACGGAAAGCCGCTCCCGTTCCAAGACCTCATGCGCCGCTTCCGACGCGTGCACGGGATCGAGTCTGCCGCGGAAGAGATTCCGCTGAAGCTGTATCTCTTCGACGTGCTCCACCTCGATGGCCGAACGCTGATCGACGCGCCGTACCGGGAGCGATGGGAGATCCTCGAACGGCTCGTGCCCGCGGAGTTGCTGACGGCCCGCCGGATCGCGCAGCGGAAGGACGAGATCGAGTCCTTCCTCCAGGAGGCCCTCGTCGCCGGACACGAAGGGCTGATGGCGAAGCAGCTCGAGTCGACGTACTCCGTTGGGAAGCGAGGCAAGAAGTGGTTCAAGATCAAGCCGGCGGACCACCTCGACCTCGCGATCACCGCGGCCGAATGGGGAAGCGGCCGGCGGGAAGGCTGGCTGTCGAACTACTGGCTCGCCGTGCGGGACGACAAGGGCGGCGGCTTCCAGATGATCGGGAAGACGTTCAAGGGCCTCACGGATGCGGAGTTCCAGGCGATGACGGAGCGGTTGCGCGGCCTCGCGACGTCCGAGGAGCGCTGGGGATTCCATGTGCGACCCGAGACCGTGGTCGAGGTCGCGTACAACGAGATCCAGCGGAGCCCGCATTACCCGAGCGGTTTCGCACTTCGCTTCGCGCGGATTGTGCGGATTCGAGACGACAAAGGGCCGCAGGACGTCGACACATACGAGCGGCTCAAGGAACTCTACGCGAAGCAGTTCGAACGGAAGGGCCGTGGCCCGGACGATCTGTGACCTGGTCGGCGGCCGACACAACGAGGGCTCGAGGGAGCGGTCCATACCTCTAGGTAGAGGTATATTCCGCGTCCCCTCCCGAGGTGGCGAAAGGTCACTCCACGTCCCTCGTGGCGATGATCTCCGGAGCGCGGCTGGTCTGGCCGAAGGCCGTCAGGTAGATGCCGAGGAGGGCCAGACCCGCGCCGACCGCCACCCCGACCGTCGGCACCTGGGTGAGCAGGACCCAGGCCAGGAGACTCGATCCGACCGGCTCTCCGACGAGGCTCAGGCTCACGACGGGCGCGGTCACCCACCGCAACGCCCAGTTGTACAACGTGTGTCCGCCAATCTGCGGGACGACCGCCAAGGCCGCGAACAGGAGGAGCTCCCGGGGCGTGTCCCCCAAGGGCGCGAGGCTCGACCCGAATGCGAGCGCGTACACAAAGAGGACCGCCGTGGCGCTCGCATAGACGACAAACGCGTAATCCAACAGGGCGACGCGCTGCCGCACCCGTCGGCCGAGGAGGAAGTAGAACCCGGCCATCACGCCGCCGCTGAAGGCGAGGATGTCCGCATAGAGGAGGCTCCCCGCGAATCCGTAGTCGGCGAGGGCGATCGACACGACGCCGGCGAAGCCGAGGACGATTCCGACGGCCATCCACCGGTTCAGGCGCTCGCGCAGGACGTAGTGCGAGAGGAGGCCGACCATCAGCGGATGGGACGTGACCAGCACGACCGACGACGCGATGGACTCCCCCTCGACCTTCAGCGAGGAGATCCACAGGGCGAAGTGGGTCGCGAGGATCGCGCCGATGAGGGCCATGAGCGCGGCATCCCGTCGCGGGATTCGCAGCAAGGTGTTCGGCTTCCGGAGGGCGCTGCTTCGGATCAGGATCGTCGCTCCGACGATCCCCGTGGCGATGGCGAGCCGGTACAGAGCGATCGTGATCGGAGGCGAGTCGCTCCACGTGATGAAAATCGATGCGAACGAGACGGAGACGACCGCCAACGCGATCGCGGCGTAGGGTCCGCCTCGCACGCCCGGTCACGGGGGCCGGGCCTATGTAACGCCTGCGCCCCTACGGAGGCGGTGGCGTCGGCGGCGGGCCTGTTCCGGGTGGCGGCAGCATCGACCCGCGCCTCCGCCGGCGCACGACGATGAATAGGGCAATCGCGACCGCCGCAATAACGACGACGGAGCCGATGATGAGCAACAGTCCGAAGAATCCAGACTGGTACCGGTACGACGTCAGTTCCTGGTCGGCCACGCGGTTTCCGCTCCCGTCGTACGATTCCCGCTTCACGTAGTTCCCCGCGCCGTCGGAATATTGGTCCTCGCTGTGCGCCGTGCCGGTCGACGGATTGCGGATGACCGCGACGTTGAAGGTCCCCGCGGCGACCGACGTCGATTGCTCCCGGAGGACCGTGCCGCTGTACGCGATGTTGAGGCTGAAGGAGACGCCGACCACGCGAAGCGTGGTGTTCAGCGACCACTGGGCTCCCGCGGTCAGCGGGAACACGGCTCCTGCCTGGGGCGGATCGAGCGTGACTTGGACCTCGCCCAGGAGGGGCAACGTGAAATTCGCCTTCGCGGTTGCGAGGTTCGAGTCGACGACCCAACTGTGCTGAACGGTCGAGTTTCCGCCGGCGTCCGTCGTGGTCGTCGTGAGGTGCCAAACATTGTACGTGCGAGAGGGCAGCGTGAGCGTCGTGCGCTCGTTCACGTCGATGCGGACCGTGCTCGTGGCACTTCCCCCCGTCCGAGCGTACACCCAGAAATCCCCCTGCGTCCACGCGGGCGCGTTCTGGGCGGCCGCGACCCGGGGCGCGGTCGCGAGCACCGCGGCGACGGCGATCGCGAATACCGTCATCCAGACAAGGGACCTCGGAGGTCGTCGCATCGGGGGTTCCTTCGCCGCGCCGATTCTCCGGGGGAGATATGAGCCTACCGAAACCGCTTATAAACACAGGCTTTAGGTTCGGGCGGCGTTCTCGCCCGACGAGGTGGCGACGGTGAATCTGGCCGATGTCCGGAAGATTGCCGTGGTGGGAGCGGGTACGATGGGCGCGGGCATCGCACAGACGTGCGCTGCCGCCGGTTTTCAGGTGACGATGCGGGACATCGATCAGCGCCTCGTCGACGGCGGCTTCCGCCGGATCCGGGAGCCGCTCCAGAAGCGGGTGGAGCGGGGCAAGATGGCCCAGGCCGACGTCGACGCGATCCTCTCGAAGATCCGCGGGGTCGTCTCGCTCAAGGAGGCGGTCGACGGCGCGCTGGTCGTCATCGAGGCGGTCTTCGAGAAGATGGAGATCAAGAAGGAACTCTACGCGGAACTGGACCGGCTCTGCCCGCCGTCTGTCGCGTTCGCCTCGAACACGTCCTCGCTGAGCATCACGGAGATCGCGAGCGCGACGAAACGCGCCGACCGCGTCGTCGGCATGCACTTCTTCAACCCGGCGCCGGTCATGAAGCTCGTCGAGGTGATTCGCGGCTCCGAGACGTCCGACGACACGGTTCGACTGATCAAGGAGCTCTGCGCCAAGCTGGGGAAGGAGGCCGTCGAGGTGAAAGAGTCACCCGGGTTCGTCGTGAACCGACTCCTCGTGCCGATGATGAACGAGGCGTTCAACCTCCTGCAGGAAGGCGTCGCGAGCCCCGAGGACATCGACAAGGCGATGAAGCTCGGGACGAACATGCCGATGGGCCCCTTCGAACTCGCGGACTACACGGGCCTTGACATCGGCCTGGACGTGATGGAAGTCTTGTTCCGCGAGACGGGCGATCCGAAGTTCCGTCCGTCGACGCTCCTCCGGAAGTACGTTCGGGCGGGTCGGCTCGGCCGGAAGACGGGACGCGGCGTGTACCCCTATCCAAGGCCCTAGGCGGCTCGATGAATCGGCCCATCACGGCATCGAACCGGGCGGTGGGCCTTCGGGGCCCATCGGCTCCTGCGGCGACATCGGCGGCGGGGGAGGAGGCATGGCCCGGACCGGCGGCTTCCTCCGGCGGACCGCGAAGAACCCGATAATCGCCACGAGGATGACGACCAAGAGGATGATCCAGATCCAAGCCGGGAGTCCGAAGATGATCGACGTGAAGAAGCTCCCACCCTGGTAGTTGTACGATGTCAAATTGAACTGTCCTTGGCTTCGCCCGCTGCTGTCGTGCTCGCCGATCTGCACCCAGTTTCCCACCTGCGCGGACCAGTAGTTCACCGTGAACGTGCCGTTGCCGCTGGTTTCCTTGAGGGGCGTCGTCGTGAAGGTGCCCTTCGGCACCGTCACGCTTTGCTCCGCCTGAACCAGGAACGTCGTCGTCACGATGCTCTTCGTGTAATTCGTCTTCCCTTGGATCGTCGTCGAAGCCCAGACCGTGGTCGAGTCGGTCCAGGTCGCGTCGGTCGTCAAAGGCCAGTGGATCGTCTGGGGCGGGGTCCCGGCGATCGAGAGTTGGACGAGGGTCGACGCGTTCCCAGGAATCAGCTCGAACGAGGACGCGATTTTCACGATCGCCAGTGTGTCGACGCTGAACCAGATCTCCGCCGGGAACGTCAGGAGGCCCTCTTTCAGGCTCGCGGTGGTATGATACGCGGAGTACGAGGTCCCGTTCACAATCGTGGATTCAGAACCGGTGACGTCCATCCGGAGCGTCCCGACCGTCTGGGCGGGTCCCGTTCCCGAGACGACGGCGTACTCCCAGAAGTCGCCGGACACCCAAATCGGCCGGTCCATGTTCGCTTTCGCGGTCCCGGGAACGATCGCGAACGCGGCAACGAGCAATACCGCGTACACCGCGACGATTACTCGAGCCGACGTGTGCATCCATCCCACCTTGCCCCCGCAGGGAGAGCCGGGTGTATGAGCTTGCCGGTGCTGGGCGAGCAACATTCATCCTCATCAGGGCGATTCCTTGCGGGAGGAAACCCATGCCCGGCTTCGTCAAGATGGAGATGGAGGACCGCCTCGCGATCGTGACAGTGAACCGCCCGGATTCCCTGAACGCGCTGAACTCGATCATCTTGCGGGAGCTCTCGGTGGCGATCGAACATCTCTCGATGGCGGCCGACGTCGGAGCGATCATCCTGACCGGTGCGGGCGACCGTGCGTTCGTCGCCGGCGCGGACATCAAGGAGATGGCGAACCTCTCGGGCCTCGAGATGCAGCACTTCTCCGAAATGGGCCGACGGCTCGGAGATGCGATGGCGTCGTGCAACAAGCCAATCATCGCCGCGATCAACGGGTTTGCCTTGGGCGGCGGCTGTGAACTCGCCCTGGCCTGCGACATCCGGATCGCGTCGGTCCGCGCGGAGCTGGGCCAGCCGGAGGTCGGCATCGGCATCATCCCTGGATTCGGAGGAAGCCAGCGGCTCCCGCGCCTCGTCGGCCCGGGCTGGGCCGCGGAGATGATCTACACCGGGGATCGGATCAACGCCGCGACGGCGGAACGGATCGGCCTGGTGAATCGCGTCGTCCCCGCGGACCGCCTTCTGGCCGAGGCCAAGGCCCTCGCCCACAAGATTCTGGAGAAGAGCCCCGCCGCGATCGCGCTGGCGAAGGCGTGCCTCCGGGCGGCGTGGGACATGCCCCTCTCCGCCGGATTGGACTTCGAGACGGCTGCGTTCGGAATTGTTGGGTCGACCCAGGACAAGGCGGAAGGGATGCGCGCCTTCGTCGAGAAACGGAAGCCCGCCTGGACGGGCGCCTGATCAGTACGATTCGAACTCCTCTTGCAAGTCGATCACGACCTGCTCCAGGACTTCCTCGAACGAGGAGCTCCGGTACTCGCGCATCCCGCCGAGTTCACTCTGGATGCGGGCGATGAAATTGTTTGAGCTCTTCAGGAATTCGACGTTCACGAGGGATTCTTCCATCGTCATCCGCTCCTGGGGGACGGTGCGGCGTGGGGTCCCATTCGGGCGTATCCGAGGTCCCTATTTAAGAGTTGCCCGCAGAGTGTGTCGGAACCAAACAAGCCGCCGCGGCCCTCGCGAAACGCGTCCGCGTCGCGGTTCTCCTCCGAACCTTTATTTAGCACACGCCCTTTGGAGCGCTTCCTCGTACTGAGCGGAGTGAATCGTTGGGTAATATCCGGCCGACGTACATCAAGCGCGTCGCGATCGAACTCGCAAAGCTCTATCCGAACGAGTTCACGGATGACTTCGACCACAACAAGGCGAAGGTCTCCGAGCTTTCCGACGTGCGGAGCATCCTGATGCGCAACCGGATCGCCGGATACATCACCCGATACCGGCAGCGACTGGCCGTGTAGGCCCTCCGACCCTTCCGCGCGGTCCGAGGAGACTCGGAATCGATCCCAAATGCCCTACGCGGTCGAGACGCGCGACCTCACTCGAGTGTTCGCCGGGAAAAAGAAGCATTGGTGGCGCAAGCCCAAGCCGAACGAGGAAGAGTCCCGTGGCCCGGTCACCGCGTTGGACGGCGTGTCCCTGCAGATCCGCGAGGGCGAGCTCTTCGGCCTTCTCGGCCCGAACGGAGCGGGGAAGACGACGCTCATCAAGATCCTCGCGACGCTTCTCCTCCCGACGTCCGGAAAGGCCTTCGTCGCGGGCAACGATGTCACGAAGGACCCGTTCCCGATCCGCCAGCGGATCAACATGGTCTCCGGCGGAGAAACGTCGGGCTACGGCCTCCTGACGACGCGCGAGAACATCTGGATGTTCTCCCAGTTCTACGGGGTGCCGAGCAAGGTTTCGAAGGCCCGGATCGACGAGCTCATGCATGCGTTCGGGCTGTGGGACAAGCGGGATGCAAAAGTGCGGCTGATCTCGTCCGGGCAGCGGCAGAAGATGAACATGATCCGCGGTTTCGTCACGGAGCCGGACATCCTCTTCCTCGACGAGCCGACGCTCGGCTTGGACGTGAATGCCGCGCGCACGATCCGCGAATACGTCATGAACTGGGTGCGTGGGCAGTCGGGCAAGACGGTCCTCCTCACGACACACTACATGGCGGAGGCCGACGAGATGTGTGACCGGATCGCCATCATCGATAAAGGGAAGATCCTCGCGTGCGACACGCCCGAGAATCTGAAGCGGATGATCCATACGCAGACCACATTCCGTCTCGAAGTGGACCCCCTTCAGGACACGTCGACCTTCCAGCGGATGGACGGAGTCGTGAATTTCTCCCTCCGGGACGACGCCTCGAAGAATCGGACCGAGCTGACGTTCATCCTGGAGAACGAGGCCCCGGTCGCGGAAATCCTCAGCGCGATCACGGCTCAAGGGGCCAAGGTCCACGCCCTGCGCAAGACGGAACCAACCCTGGAGGACGTCTTCATCAGCATGGTAGGCCGGGGGTTCGAATGACCGCGGCCGTGGCCCGCCGGTCCGACCTCCGGTTCCGGATCGGACTCAACCTGCGCTCGATTGTCGGCCGCGCCTACCCGAGGGTCATCGGTGCGAATCGCGAGCCCTCGTGGATCTTCTTTGAGGCAGTCCTCCCTCTGCTGTCGATCGCGGCGTACGTCTACATCTACCGCGCGATCGCACTCAATCAGGTCGCCGCGAACCCCGTCGACGCGCCCCGCATCCTGGCCAACATGAATGCACTGGTGGCCAGCGTCGTGCTCGGAGGGGCGATGGTCGCGTTCTGGTTGAACGTGCTGTGGTCGATGGCAAGCCAACTGTACTGGGAGAAGGAGATTGGAAACCTTCAATTGTACATGATGGCGCCGATGAACCGGATGGCCTTGCTCGGCGGCATGGCCGTCGGCGGGATGTTCATGACCTCGGTACGCGCGGTCTCCACGCTGGTCGCCGGCGTCGTGGTGTTCGGCGTGGTCTTCCAGGTTGCGAATCCATTGATGTTGCTGGCCGTCTTTTTCGTCACCCTCATCGCCCTCTACGGACTGGGGATGTTCTTCGCGTCCCTGTACTTGCTCTGGGGACGCGAGGCGTGGAACCTGTCCGCCCTCATGGAGGAGCCGATCTTCTTCTCGAGCGGCTTCTACTTCCCTCTCGGTGGCCTCTACCAGTCCGGCGGATGGGGTTCTGTGGTCGCCGTCTTGGGCTCCATCATCCCGGCGGGTCTCGGCCTCGACGCACTCCGCCAGCTCACCCTCGGAGAGACGGCGTTCGGGGGAAAGTTCTGGGTCCTCAGCGCGCCCGTGGAACTCGAGATCCTCGTGGTCCTCGCGGTCGGATTCTTGATTCTCGCAAGGTACGCCCTCGCGTACCTAGAGACGCTCGCGAAGCGCGAGGGGAAGCTGACCTCACGGCATCAATGAATACGTACTGGCGGACCTTCAAGACGGCGGCCTGGCTCGGCTGGGAAATGGATTCGAACTGGACGGAGCCATGGCTGTTCGTCATCTACTCGATTGTCAAGCCCGTGGCGGGAGCGTTCATCCTCATCTTCATGTACGTCGTGATCTGGTCGATCAACGGGATTCCGGACCCTCACTCCTTCGCCTTCCTCTACGTCGGGAACGCCTTCTTCATCTTCGTCGGCTCGACCCTGTTCGGGACGTTCCAGGTCATCCAGTCCGACCGGGAGTGGTACCAGACGATCCGATACGTGTACATCTCGCCGATCTCCTACTACGTGTACATCCTCGGGCGGGCGTTCTCGAAGATCGTCGTATCGGTCTTCGCCGTCCTGATTACGTTGGCCTTCGGGGTATTCCTCCTTGCCTCCTATGGGGTCCAGATGCAGCTCACCCTCGACCGCCTGCCATTGTTCTTCGTCAGCCTGGCGCTGGGTCTCTTCGTCCTCCTGGCGATCGGCATTACCCTCGGCGCCGCGACGTTCCTGATGGCCCGCCACTCGCAGACCCTGGCGGAGGCGGTCCCGGGCGTCTTCTACGTCTTTTGCGGCGTCCTGTTCCCGCTCACGATTCTGCCCACCTGGGGACAGGCGATCGGAGAAGCCATCCCACTCACGTATTGGTTCGAGATCACCCGGCGAATCCTCTTGCCCTTCCAACTCAATACCGGCCTCGCGGGCTTCGACGACCTCGAGATTCTCGCCTTCCTCCTGGTGTCCACCGTCATCTTCTTCGCCCTCAGCATCGGCGTGTTCAAATTGGGCGAGTATCTGGCTCGGAGGGCGGGCAAGATCGACATGACGACGTCGTACTAGGCGCGGGACGCGCGACGGCCGGCTTGTTCCCGGCGATACGGATACCGCTGGACGGCGCCACAGGTGGTGCACGTCACGACGACCCGACCCCGCCCAACGCGGACGCGAGCGCTGACAGAGGGGAGGAGGAACGCGAGGCACTTCTTGCAAAAGGACCGCTTGAAGGGCGCCGGAACTCGAACGTTGTAACGCATCCCGATCCGCCGCGCGAGTTCGACGTATCGTCGCGCACGGCCTGCGTGGCGTTGGAGCGCCTCGCCCTCGGCCAGGTGGAATAGAGTCGTCATCCGCTCAAGGGCGATCCGCCGCTCCATCCCGCGATGCCGTCGCTTCGCCATCGGACCATGGACCGTTCCCGCACTTAAAATCCTTCGGAAGTCGCCCATGGTTTCTTACCCCGAAATCGCAATGGTCTAACCGCGAATGGCCGCGCGTGCCGTCTTGGTCCGTTTCGTCGGCGTCGCCATGCTTGTCTATCTGGCTCTAGTGATCGGCGTCGCCATAGTCCGCCCCGAGTTTTGGTCGCTTGTTGCGATTTTCTTCGTGATGCTGTGGCTTTGGGGATTTTCATTGTCGCACGCCTATGTGCTCACTCACGACGGAATCAGTTCGAGCAAACGGTGACCAGCCTCGGGCTACGAATCCTTAAGATGCGCATGACGTTTGGGCGCGGGGGATTCTCGTGCGCGACCGCGTGCGGCGCATTTTCCGCAATGTGAACGACGGCCTGGACCTGATCGTCTTCCTCAACTCCACGGAGCCGCACATCGACCGTTCGTTCTTCTACGCGACCGGTTTGACGGATGGACTGTTCGAGGGCTGCGGTGCCTGGCTCACGCCGGACGGCGGCTGCGAGATCACGACATCAGCGTTGGAGGAGGAAGCCGCGAAGAAGAGCGGCCTCCCGCTCCACGTGTTCCAGACCCGCGACGAGTCGACCCGCCGCATGAAAGCTGCGCTCAAAGGCCATCGGAAGGTCGGTATTAACGCGGCTGAGCTCACCCAGGCCGCGTTCGAGCGACTCAAGAAACAGGCGTCCAAGTCGACGCGGTTCGTCGATGTCTCCGAGGCGGTCATGAAGACCCGGCTCGTGAAGGACGCGGAGGAGATCAAGCGGATCCAGAGGGCGTGCGACATCGCGACGAAATCCTTCGAGGAAACGCTTCCGTTCGTCCGCTCGGGGGTCGCGGAGGCCGAGGTCGCCTCCGAGCTCGTGTACCGGATGCAGAAGAACGGGGCCACGGGACCGTCCTTCCACACGATCGTCGGGTCCGGTCCGAACGGGGCGGAGCCGCATTACACGGCGGGAGAGCGGAAGATCGAGCGCGGGGACATGATCGTGATCGACTTCGGCGCGATATACCACATGTACTGCTCCGACGTCACGCGGACCGTGGTCGTGGGCTCGGCGTCCGAGGAGCAGCGCCGCATGCACGGCACCGTTGCCCGGGCCCAGGCCGCGGCGCTCGCGCGGATGAGACCCGGTTCGAAGGCGAAGTCGGTCGATGCGGCCGCGAGGGATCTGATCGACCGGACGAAGTACAAGGGGCGGTTCATCCACGGACTCGGGCATTCAATCGGGCTCGCGGTCCACGACGGCGGTGCGCTGAACGCGTCGAGCAACCTCGTGCTCCGTCCGAACATGGTCTTCACGGATGAACCGGGAGTGTACGTCCCCGGATTCGGAGGGGTGCGCATCGAAGACGACGTCCTCATCACGAAGGGCAGTCCGCGATACATGAGCACCGCACCGCGGGATCTGTTGGAACTCTGAGCGCCTTCAGGCGGCCGGTCCTTCGCGGAGCTCACGCGCCAGGATGCTCATCCGCATGACGTTCACGAAGCGTCCGTCCTTGTAGATGTCCTCGCGGTGCACGCCCTCGCGCTGGAACCCGAGGCGCTCGTAGGTTCGGAGGGCCCTCGTGTTGTACTCGAGCACGTCGAGCGAGATCTTGTTGAGGCCCAGCACGTCGAAGCCGTACCGCAGGACGACCCGCATCGCCTCCGTGCCGTACCCGTGGGACCAGAACGACGGCTCGCCGATCACGATCCCGACTTCGGCCTTGCGGTGGACCCGGTCGATCTTGTGCAGACCGAGGTTCCCGACGTGCTGGCCTTCGACCTCGATCGCGAAGATCTGTTCGTCCGTCCGCCGTTCGTAATCGCGGAACCACCGCTCTTCCTCGGCGAGCGTCACCGGGGCGTCCCGCCCAAGGAAGCGGATGATCTGGGGATCCGAAAACCACTTCACGCAGCGCCGAAGGTCCGTCGAGGCGAGCGGCCGGAGGAGGACCCGTTCTCCGCGCAAGACCCGGCGGGCTTCCAGCACACGCTCGGCACGCGGGCGAGGCGCTAAAGACCTTTGCCCGTCACGGATTCGATAGGGAGAACGTGGCTTGCGTGGCCCCGCCATCGTCGTCGCGGACCGTCAGCGTGACGGTGGACGAACCACCCGGACAAAATCCGTGCACGACGATCGCGGTGATGTCGAACGGCGCGGTCCCTCCCTGGCTCTGAGGCGGATCCGCACCCACGCCGTTGTTCCAGAACGTCTGCTCGACCGTCGTCCCGTCCCCGAAGTCCCACGTCGCGAACAGGTCGTCGCTGCCCGCGTCGTGAAGCGTTGCGCGGAACGTGATGCCCGCCTTGACAACCAACGGGACGAGGTCCGCCACGGTCCACGTCCACGTCGACGGATGCCGGAGGTTGAAGTTGTGGAACATCCGCTGCTCGTGGCCGTCCGGGAACACAATGACGATCCAGGCCGGGTTGTCTCCGCCGAGCTGATCGTTCAACCGGTCGTTCAACGCAGTGTACGCGAGCGTCGCACTGATGTGTTCCCGGAGGGAGAAGTTCAGGACGTCCGTCGTCTCCGCTTGCTTCGCCGGGCTGCCGGGTTTCCGAACGAGATCTAGGGACGCGAGGACCCCGGTGTCCGAGTCGACCGTGAAGGAGAGATCATGCCACTTCTCGCCCGCGATTTCGATTCGGAACGACGCTTGGGCGATCGCGTCGAGGTGCTCGATCTCCGGCGGGCGGTTCGTGATCGTCACGGTCGCAGCGGCCGAGGCGACGTGCGTTCCGTCAGAGACCTCGACGACCGCGGCCCCGGAGAAGTCGTCCGTGTAGCGCGCCTCCGCCGTCGGGGACGAAGACCATTGCGTTTCGAACGTCCCGTTGCCCGTGAAGTCCCACCGGAACTGGAGCGGATCGCGGTCCGGGTCCGTCGAACCGGCCGCGGTGAGGAGGATCGTGTCCCCCTCCCGCCCGGCGTACGGGCCGCCCGCGTCCGCGTGGGGGGTGCCGACCGGGAAGACGTCCACGAGGGGCGGTGCGGAGGCCGCATCCGCGATCCCGTCCCGGTCGATGTCGGATTGGGCTCGCGGCAGCTCCACCCGTCCCGCGGCGAGGGCCGGCGCGACGAGCGTGTACGAACGAATCAGGGGCTCGTACGCCGACGGATATTGCGGGTCCTCCGAGCTGCTCTCCAACGCCGCGGGCAGGTCGACGTTCCACCGCAACGTCCGCGAGCCATCGTCGTGGCTCACGTTCTCGTCAGGCGGGACGGAAAAACTCCCCTCCTCCACACTCCAACCCGCAGGCACGGTGTCCTCCAGCACGCCGTGGGTCACGTTCACGTCGTTCGTGATCGTGTCCTCGAACGTGTACACCGCGATGTTCGTCGCATCGATCGTCACATGAATCCGCTTGCCCGGCGTCCCGTCAATCTGGGTCCACAGCGGCTCCTTGCCGACGACGACCGTCGGGTACGACCGCATGTAGGTCCAGAAGTCGTCCTGGGTGTTCGAACCGGATCCTTCGTGATGTTCGTTCGCGAGGATGGGACGGAGCGCGAATGGCAGCGTCTCCCCACCGATCCGGTACGGGATCTCGGCTTGGGTGAATTGGAACTCCTCGGAACACCACCACGCGGGATGGGCGAGGAAGTTTTGCACGACCAGATCTCCATACGAGTATGTGAGCGAACCGTGCGCCGGAACCGTCTCGACGGTCAGGACCGCGTCTTGGGTCGTGCGAAGGGGATCCGGGGCCGGAGTCTGGAGTGGATGTGGGCTCATCAGCACGGCCTCCTCGGGGATGGTGACCGGCGTCTCGGCCGCGTTATCGAGCCGAATCCCGACCGGCGAGGTGAGCGTTTCTCCGTTGCGGAAATAGGTCTCGTTCACGACGGTCGCCGTTACGAGGCCCCGCCCCGCCGCCTCCCAGAAGCTCATCGCGTCGGCTTTCGCGTGTGACGAAGGTCGTCCGAGTTGCAACGATCCGACCGCGACGAGAGCTCCGACCAGGAGAATTACGACTGTACCTCTCGGCGAAAAGACTCTCATCCCGCCCCGGTCCGCTCTCTGAATCGAACATATTAAATCGAGTTCGCTTAAGCGTGCCGACATAATTCTCAGATGTTTCGCGGCGTGATTTTCAATCGTGATAAGCTCGTTCGGCGCGGTCCCAGCGGCGCTCGGCGATGGCTTGAAGTCCGCCCCGGCGCTCCCTCGGCCGTGCTCGTCTACGATCCGCGCTTCCTCGATCACGTCGCCTCGCCTTTCCATGTGGAGCGGCCGGATCGACTGCGATCGATCGTCTCGCACCTGGAAGCGGCCGGCCTCTTCACGGGCGTCGAGCAGGCGCCCCCCGCAACGCGTCGCGAGGTGAAGCGGGTCCACCAGGACTCGTACCTCGAACATTTCGAGAATCTGGACGAAGGGCTGCTCGACCCCGAGACGGCGGTGCACCCAGGGACCTTCGACCAGGCCCTTCTTGCCGCAGGCGCGGTCCTCCACGGGACGCGATCCGCGGCGGGGAACGGCCGTCCAACCGTCTCTCTCGTGCGCCCGCCGGGCCATCACGCGGGCCCCGACTACGGAGGGGGCTTCTGCTATCTCAACAACGTCGCGATCGCCGCGGCGGATCAGGTCGCAGAGGGACGGCGGGTCGCGATCTTGGACTACGACGCGCACCACGGGAACGGGACGCGCGACATCTTTGCCGGGTTCGCATCCGTCCTGTACGTGTCGACCCACGAGTACGGGATTTTCCCAGGCACGGGTCCCGCCGAAGACGTCGGCACGGGAGAGGGCCGCGGATTCACCGTCAACATCCCTTTCTCTGCGGGGTGCGGGGACACCTCGTACCTCGCGGCCTACGACCGGGTCGTCGAGCCGATCGTCGAGCAGTTCCGACCGGACGTGGTGCTCGTCAGCCTCGGAGTCGACGCGCATTATCGAGACCCGATCACGTCGCTCGTACTCTCCTCGCCGGGGTACGTCGAACTCCTGAGTCGAAGCGCGGCCCTGGCCGCCCGGCTGTGCGGCAGCCGGCTCGCCTTGGCCCTGGAGGGCGGATATCATCTCGACGCGCTGGGCGAGGTCATCACCGGCGTCGTCGGGCGCCTTCGCGGTCAAACGACGCGGCTCGTCCTTTCCGAGAACCTCGACGACAATGTCCGTGGTCGCCCTGCGATCGACGCGACGATCCAGGCCCACCGACCGTTCTGGAACCTACGTTGACGCGTGGTGCCGCTTCCGCTCCGTGACCTTGCGTTCCTTCTCCTTGACAATCCGCTTGTAGAGCGTGTCGAGAAGCTTGGTCAACGCGACCCGGAGGTCCCAATCGAATTCGTGCGCATAGTAGATCCGGTGGCTCGTCGTGAACCGCGCGCGGAGCGAGTACTTCCAGCGGTCGCCCTCCGGCTTGTACTTCTGGAAGTGGATCGCGAGGGTCCGCGGTTGCACGAGCGGCGCGATCCGACGCATCTCCTTCTGGATGACCTCGTAGATCTCGTCGTACGTGTCCTTCGGCTCGTCCTCGAGACCGCCCACCTCGACAAAGAGTTGTTCGCGCTCCCGAAGTCCCGCCAGGAACGCCATTAGGTCCTGGCTCGTGATGATCCCCACGGGCTCGTCGTTCTCCGTGACGATGACCGACGAGACATGGTTCTTCGCCATCAGCTCCGCCGCGCGGTGGACGTCGGCCTCCGGCCCGACGGTGAGCGGCGGGTAGCGCATGACGCTTTTCACCTCCAGGGCGATCTTCTCCTCGCGGCCGGCACGGTCCCCGTACTGCTCGCGGACCTTCGGCTGGGCGAACAACTCGACGATGTCCTTCAGACCGACGACCCCTCTCAGGTGTCGGTTCTTGTCCACGACCGGGACGGATCGTTCCCCGAGGGACCGCATGATCTGGACCGCATGATCGACCGTGTCGTCCTCGGCGACGGCCTGAGGGTTCGGGGTCATGAATTCCGAGACGCGGACGCCCTCCAGGGCCCGATTCTCGACGAGCGCGCGGACGATGTCCGAGCGGGAGATGATTCCGAGGAGGCCCTTCCCCTTCATGACCGGGATCGCACGGAACCCGGCCGAGATCATCTTCTCCGCCGCCTCGGGAAGCGGCGTCTCCGGATTGATTTCTGGCGGTTTTTCGAGGACCGTCGAGACTTTCGTGTTCGGTGGGATGTTGCGTCGGCGCATGAGCTCGCGCATTGTCACGACGCCCACGAGTTTCTTGCGATCGAGGACCGGAAGCTCATGGATATCGTTCGACTTCATCTTGCCCAAGACATCCCCGAGCGTCTCGTCCGGGCTCGCGGTGACGAGCTCCGTGGACATGAAGTCGGACACATGAAGGTCTTGGACCTTGTTCCGCTTCATGAAGAACCGCCCAGGGGGAGAGAGCGATAGCAGGCAGGCGTATAAGAAAAGTACGGCCCCGTCAGTGTGCACTCCGTCGGCTACGTCGTCTTGCGAGCCTCGATGATGAAACGGCTTTCGGTGAGAATGAGGCCCTCTCGGGCGGCGAGCCGGTCCTCCATGTGGAGGAGGGCGGCGAGGTCTTTCCCCAAGGGATCGAAGTCGGGGATCGTCCATGGCGAGATGCAAAGCAGATACACGAGCTCACCCAGTCCGCGGTACGCCGACCGGAAGTCGTGCGCCTTCGCGACCGCGACGGTCATCCCGGTCTGCTGTAATCCGGAGACGTACCGATCGAGCAGAGGGCCGAAATCTTGCATCCGGGGGAAGAACGGTCGCAATTCGTTCCACTCGTTCTCTCCGATCTGCTGCGTGAGGAGAGATCCGCCGCGTCGCAGGACCCGGTGGACCTCGTTCGGGTCAAGTTCTTCGTGCCGATCGAGGACGAGGTCGAACGCTCCGCTGTGGAATGGGAGACGCAGGCTGTGGGCGCGCACCACGTCGACCTCCCGCCGGGACAGCCGACGCTTCGCGATCGGCGCGTTCACGGCCCACGGCTCCGACGCGATGGCCCGTCCATGATATCCCGCACAGAGTTCTGCGAAGAGCTCCCCACCACCTGTCCCCAAGTCGAGCACGGACTGGGCCTGGGCCAAGAGTTCCCGCGCGCGTCGCTCGTAATTCCACGGCAGTCCAGGCCCGATTCGTGTCGGCGCAATTCGGTCGAGATCCCATCCGGTCAATGTGAGTGCGCGTTCGACGTATGGTCGCAGACGATTGACGTCCGCCGAGTTGCTGCTGTGACCCTCCGCGGCATTCAGAGTTGAATTGGCGATCGCGACGATAAAGTTCTTTGACATCGTCTCGATTCGCTTCGTTGTGAAGGCCCGTGCGGTCGTCGTCTTCCTCGGACGCGTGCAAGGGGTCAACTTCCGAGCGTATTGTGCCGAGAAGGCGGAAGCGATGGGACTCGACGGCTACGTCCAGAATCGATGGGATGGGAGCGTCGAAGCGGTGTTCGAAGGCGAACGATCCACAATCGAGACCTGCATCGAATGGAACAAGACGTCGCAACCGTACGCCCGGGTCGAATCCGTCGAGGTCTCCTGGTCCGAGCCGAACGGAGAATTCCACGGCTTTCGCGCGCTTCGCTAGCCGGGTGGAACGGCCGTGCGAGTCAGTCGATTTGGATGCGGTACGTCTTCTCAGGCAAATCGTGGTGGATGGACCACGCCTGCTCCGTGGTGAGAATCCCTTTGTCGAGCCATGCCCGGGTCTTCTTCGGCACGGTCGCGGGTCCGAGGACCGCCCCGGGTCGATTCGGGTCGTCGATGTAGTCTGTCTCGAGGAGGAACCGAGGTCCACCCTTCAAGGCTTCCGCAGCAAGCTCTTCCTTCGCCAAGATCGAGGGAACGAGTCCCGCAGTGTCCGCCAGTCGCGTGAACGGCGTCGAATGATGCTTCACGACGTACTTGGGATCCAACCCTGCCCACGTGGCCATTGCCGCGAACTCCGCGAACGTCGCGGGGGTCGGGTCCTCGGTGTGCAGCACGACCGCGCATCCGAGGTCTTTCGCCTGAGCCATCGCGTACGCGACGATGCCGTTGCACGCCCGTACGATGTCCGCGCCGACCGGAAAGTGAGGTCGCCCAACTTCCCCGAAGGCGACGGCCCTCCCCTCGCGAATGTATTTCGCGGCCAGGTCGATCGCGCGCGTCATCGCGTCCACCGCAGACGCGTCGCCGAGCGTCTCCCTCAGATGAATGAACTCGACTGGATACGGTCCGAGCGCGACGAACACTTGGAGGTGAGTGGCGGTGCGGACCGCTTCCGCCATCGAGAGCGTCAGTTCATACGCCGCCGGGTAGTCGTCCGCGCCGGCGATCGGCGCCTCGGGGTACGGACTGTGCGTCAGCAAGATCGCCGTGCCGCCGGCTTTCTCGAACGCCTTCGCGGCCTCGACGCCTTTGAAGCTCGCACGCAGATGGATGTGGTTGTCGAAGATGGCCACGCATCGCCAAACGAGGGCGGTCTCTTAGGCTTTCCCGGGTGTAGGCCGACTCACGGTCGAAACGGCGACGCGTTCTCGGAGCGCGCGGTTCATCTCCTCGAAGCCGCGGCGGGCGTCTCGATTCAGGCTCCGGGCGAGCAGCGGGACGAATAGGCCTCGGAATCGCTCCCGTTGAACGAACTGTGCGCGCGTCGGCCCGAGCGGCTCGATCTGAAAGATGTGCTCGCCGTCGAAGAGGCGAGGGAGCCCGAGCCGGCCGAGCCAGCGGAGCTCGCGGTTCGGGACGACGGCCTTCACAGTGGGTCGAAATCGCATCGGGCGCGTACCCGACGCCCCGAGGAGCACTTCGAGTCGAGAACCGACCAGCGCCTGGCCGCGAATCGATCGGATGAACGGGTTCCAATCCGGAAACCTCTCGAAATCGAGCAGGACGGCCCACACGCGTTCGGCAGGCGCGTCGATTTCGATTTCGGTCCGAAGCTCTAACATCGCCTAGCGGAGCAAGCCAGCGGCTTTCAGCTCCTGCGTGATCTTCTCGACGGCCTCCTCGACGTCGGAAGGCTTGCGCGCGCCAGTGCAGACGAGCTTGCCGCTGCCGAACAGGAGAACGACGACTTTCGGTACGTCGATGCGGTACACGAGGCCGGGGAATTGCTCCGGCTCGTACTCCACCTTCTCGAGGCCGAGAGAGATCGCGATCGCGTTCAGGTTGATTTCTGTCCCCAGGTCCGACGAGGCGACGATGTTCTGGACCTCGATCACCGGGTTCTTCTTGATCGGGATGCCGGCGGCCTCGATCTGTTTCGCGACCATGTCGATCGCGGTCTTGACGTGCTCGAGGCTCTTCGCGCCGGTGCAGACGACCTTCCCGCTCCGGAAGAGGAGCGTCGCGGTCTTCGGTTCCTTCAATCGGTAGATGAGTCCGGGGAACTGCTCCGGCTCGTATTCGGCCCCGCCGAGGGCGAGGGCGATCGCCTGGAGGTCGAGTTCCTCCCCGAGGGAGGTCGAGGCGACGACGTTCTCAATCTTGATTTTGGCCAAAGTGACACCACCATCCCGTTGCCGTTCAGAGGGACCGCAACGGGGTTTGGTACGCAGGGGAGTTAAATAGTGGTTTATAAGCTTTGATGGCGAACGTTCGGACCCGAGGCTTCGTGATGGGCTGCTTCCCTCGCTCGCACGAGCGCGTACAGCGCCGCGTTCAGGGGAACGGGAATCCGATGGCGTTCCGCGGCCCGTACGATTGATCCAGTGATTGCGTCGATTTCTGTTCGGCGGTGGCGGTCAAGATCTTGGAGCATGCTCGCCCGGTTCGAAGCGGTCCGCTTCGCGACGAGGAGCGTGCGGTGCCGCAACTCTTCGTAATCGACGCGCGCCCCTTCGGCCTTCGCGACCTCGGTCGCCTCGCGGCAGACCATGTCGAGGACGGCGAGAAGGTGTTTGTCGCGCACGATCCGGCCGTTTGGGAGCTCTGCGAGGGCTGCGATCGGGTTAATGGACGCGTTCACGACGAGCTTGGACCACAGCTCCGTTCGAATGTCGCTCGTCACGCTCGCGACGATTCCGACGTCCGCGAGAAGATCCCGCAACCGGACGAGATCCGACTCGTCCACTCCGCTCCACGCGCCGAGCACCGTTTCGCCGATCCCCGCATGACGGATCTCGCCGGGCCCGACGAACGTGACTCCGTGCGTCGTGGTTCCGGCGACGACGCGCCGCGCGGTCCTCGCGATTGTTTCCGCGTTTCCGAGACCGTTTTGCAAGGTGACGAAGATCGCTCGTTCGGCGAACGGACGCAACACGAGCATTGCATTCGCGGTATCGTACGATTTGGTCGTCACGAAAACGAAATCCGGTCTCGCGGTGCGCGACACGCGGATTGCGGCGCGAGGTTTCGCAATAATCGCAGTCTTTCCGCGAACTCGGAGGCCGCGTGATTTGATCGTCGAGCTGTGCTCTGCCCTCCCGATAAGCGTCACATCGTGACGTTGAGAAAGAAGAGCTCCGAAGAAACTTCCGATCGCGCCGGCGCCGAACACCAGAACTTCCACGAATTGCGTGATGCGAGCGCACTCCAAAACGGTTTCGATGTGCGTTTCCCATCCTTCCGTTTTTATATAAATCGCAAAATAGACGTTTTTTTGTCGCTTCGCTACTTTTAAGACCCCTTTTGTCTATACAGAAAATAGGGAGGAAAGAAGTGGCCAAGAAAAAGAAGGGCAAGAAAAAGAAGAGATAGGCGCTTGCCCGGCCAGCCCTCGCGATGATATGTCGCTCGGCGACTCATCGCGTCGCACCCTTTTCCCGTTTTTCATTCCTTATTCCTTTTCATCTCGCGGCCAATTCGATCGGCGAGCCTCAGCGGTTCCGGATATCCGTGGAGGGTGGAACCGCGGACCACTTCGAGTGCGCGCTCGAGCGAGATGCGATGGCCGATCGAGACGTAGATGGGACGTTCGCGGCCCGGCGGAGTCCACGCATATCCTCGGACCTGACCTCGGAACTCGACCGGGGACGCTCTCGAGGGCGATCGGGTTCTCGGTCTCACCCGACCGACGAGCGGATGCTTCGCCACGCCAACCGTTGGGAGGTCGAGTCGGACGCCGACATAACACGCGACGCCGAAAAGCGCCGGATGCAGACGGCCGTGTCCGTCGATTAGAAGGACGTCCGGTCGCCGCTTCAGGCGGCGAACGGCCGCTTCAATCCCGGGGAATTCGCGATATGCCAAATACGTCGGGATGTAGGGAAACTCAGCCTGGCGCTTCACGGCAATGATTTCGGTGAGCGCGAGGTCCTTCGCGTCGATGGAAACCGCAACGATGTGCATCGTATTTCCATCGTAGCCGGCATCGACGCCGGCGACGCGTTCGACTTGCAGGCCACCGTCTTGCTCGATGACTCGTTCGCTTAGCTTCTGCTGTTCCTCGCGGAGTGCCGTGAGGAATCGGGTCGGTTCCAAGAGATCCGTGAGTTGATCGGCGGAGACACGGCCTCGGAACAGGCGCGTGCCCTCCCGCGAGAGTTCGCGGGACGCCGATGCGAGGATCGGTCGACCGTCTGCGCGGACGACCCGGTGTCCTCCGGACGTGTCCGGGCGCGTTGCGATCCACGAGGCGACGGCTCGGGACGCTCGGACATCGCCCAACGCCTGGGCGACCGCTCCACAGGTCGTGACCCGGCCCGGCTCGACTTGATCGAGGCAGCGCTGCAGAGCTTTGGAGAAGTCGAGGTCCACGAATGCGCATCGGCTCGGACCGCAATACCCTTTCACATCGGGAGATTCGCGGCAGCCGCCTCGTTCGCGTCTTCGACCGCGCGGAGAGCCGCGAAAACCCTTTCTACGGCTCGCCCCATCGACGGCTCCGATGTCCCTCCTCCTTCGCGGTGGCCTCGTCATCACGCAAGACGAAAAGCGTCGCGTCGTGAGCGGTGATGTCCTCTTGGAAGACGGACGAATTGTCGCAGTCGGCGACGTCGACCAGTCCGCGGACGACGTCATCGATTGCACCGGCTGCGCGGTCCTTCCCGGCTTCATCAATCTCCACCAGCACGTCGCAAACACGCTCCTTCGCGGCGTCGCCGACGACGTCCCGCTCGAAGAGATGCTCCCGAGAGCCTCCGCGATTGACGCGAAGCTGACGCGACGGGACGTGCAAATCGGCGCGCTCCTCGGATGCGTAGAGATGATCCGGTCCGGGACGACGAGCTTCCACGACCTGTTCTACTGGGAGGACGAGGTCGCCCGGGCCGTGCGCGAATCGGGCATGCGCGGGTTTCTGTCGTGGGTCACGCTCGACGAGGCGTTCACGACGCAGCACGGGAATCCTCTGAAGAACGCCGATGCCTTCGTCGCGAAGCAGAAGGACGATCCGCTCGTCACCCCCTCGGTCGGCGTCCAAGGCGTCTACGTCGCCTCGGAGGAAACCTACGCGAAGGCGAAGGAGATCGCCGATCGCCGCGATGTCCGGCTCCACACTCACCTGTCGGAGACCCGCGGCGAGGTCGAGGGTCACCGCAAGAGGACCGGCCTCCGGCCCGTGGAGTGGCTCGAGAAGATCGGGTTCCTCGGAGAACGCGTCACCGCCGCGCACTGCGCTTGGGTCACGATGAACGAGGTTCGGGCCCTCGCCCGGTGCGGCGTGAGCGTCGCCCACTGCCCCGTTTCCAACATGAAACTGGCGAGTGGCGGCGTCGCCCCGGTGCCGGAGATGCTCGAGGCGGGGGTCGTCGTCGGCCTCGGGACCGACTCCCCGATCTCGAACAACGGCATGGACGTCTTTGCGGACATGAAGGTCGCCGCGCTCCTGCACAAAGCGACCCGGTGGGACGCCAAGATCATGCCGGCACAGACCGTCTTCGACCTCGCGACGATCCACGCGGCCCGTGCGTTACACGTCGAGGGGGAAATCGGATCGATCGAGGTCGGGAAGCGAGCGGATCTCGCGGTCGTCTCATTGAAAGGCGCCCACACAACTCCTTTTTATCCGGAGAGCGTCATCCGGCACCTCGTCTACGGCGGCCGGGGGAGCGATGTGCAGGCGACGATTGTCGATGGGAAGGTCCTCATGGCGGGTGGCGTCGTGCGAACCCTCGACGAGGCGGACATCATCGCTCGTGCGCAAGAGACGGCCCGCGAGCTCTTCGAGGCGTGAGCCGTGATCCTCGGCGTCGACGAAGCGGGGAGAGGCCCCGTCCTCGGTCCGCTCGTCGTGGCCGGCGTCGCGGTCGAGTCGGACGTCGCGTTGCGGCACATGAACGTCCGGGACTCGAAGAAACTCTCCCC
>Ga0209761_1000137_pt1 | contig 39798 bp, 31 predicted proteins | sample GraSoi013_1_40cm_4_FD_185818 | JGI IMG/M metagenome (GOLD analysis project Ga0209761, IMG submission 185818) | Grasslands soil microbial communities from the Angelo Coastal Reserve, California, USA - Sample 09_25_2013_1_40cm (SPAdes) (version 2) | ecosystem: Environmental > Terrestrial > Soil >... | reverse complement strand
TGTCGCGCGTGTACGAGGACTCGGACTTCGAGGATCAAGTAGCCGAGGTACTGCGCGCCTTGGCCGCCGCCAGCCCGTCGGCGCTGGCGTTCACCAAACAGCAGTTCTACCAGCTCGACGGCCTGCCATTCGAGGAGGGGATCCGACTGGGGGCGGACGTGAACGCGGTGAGCCGCACGACGCCAGACTTCCGGGCGGCCCTTCAGGCATTTCTCAAAAAGTGACGCGGTTCTTCCAGCTCAAAGCTTGGCTTGGCGGCGCCGGGTTGGGGGTCGGCCTCGTCGGGATGGCGATCGACGTGCGCTGGCTGGTGTGGATTGCCGTGGGCCTCTTGAGCGGAGCCTTCCTGCTGCGGTTCGCCGAAAGGACGCCGCCCCTATGAACTCGCTGCGCGAGCCGGGCGCCATCCTACTGCTGTCGTGCTACGAGCTGGGTCACCAGCCGCTCGGCCTGGCGTGGCCACGGGCGTTTCTCGAGCGGGCCGGCTTCGCCCCGGCGACCATCGACCTCGCCGTAGAGCCGCTCGACGAAGGGAGGGTGCGTCGAGCCCGGCTCGTCGCTATCGCAGTGCCGATGCATACGGCGCTGCGCTTGGGCGTGCGCGCCGCCGAGCGGATCCGCCGCGTCAACTCCACGTGTCACATCGTGTGCCATGGTCTCTATGCAGAGCTCAACGCGGAGCACCTGCTCGGGCCGTATGCGGATACGGTGCTGAGCGCGGAGTCTGAAGGGGCGCTTGTCGCTTTGGCGGAGCGGCTCGATGCGGGCGAAGAGCCATTCTCCCGCGTGCGACCAACGCTCGATCGGCTGTCCTTCCCGGTCCCCCGGCGGGATGGCCTCCCGGCGCTCACGCGGTACGCGAGCCTGTTGCGGGATGGCCGGCGCATTCCGGCGGGGTATGTCGAAGCCAGCCGCGGCTGTCTGCACAGCTGCCTGCACTGTCCTATCCCGCCGGTATACGGTGGCCGCTTCTTCGCGGTGCCCCGTGACGTCGTGCTCGAAGACGTACGGCGACTGGTCGCGGACGGTGCCGGGCACGTCACATTCGGCGATCCCGACTTCCTGAATGGCCCCGGGCATGCGGCGAAGCTGGTGCGCGCCCTGCACGCCGAATTTCCAGCCCTCACCTATGACTTCACGGCCAAGGTCGAGCACCTCGTCCGCCACCGCGAAATGCTCTCCGAATTCGCGGCCACCGGCTGTGTGTTCGTCGTGTCGGCGGTCGAATCGCTGTCGGACACAGTGCTGGCCAACCTCGAGAAGGGACACACACGCGCGGACGTGCAGGTGGCGCTCGACGTCCTGCGCCGCGCCAGGATCGCGCTCCGGCCCTCGTTCGTTCCGTTCACTCCCTGGGCCACGATCGATGACTACCTCGAGCTGCTCGATTGGGTGACGTCCGAGGGACTGGTCGATCAGGTCGATCCCGTCCAGTTCGCCATCCGGCTGCTCGTTCCGCCGGGCTCGTTGCTCCTTTCCCACCCCGCCATCCAGCCGTTTCTCCGGGAGCTGGACGGCCCGGGCTTCACGTATCGCTGGGTGCATCCCGACCCGCGAATGGACGCGCTGCAGCGCGCGGTGAGCGCCCTGGCCGAGGCCGGCGCGCGTGCGAGCGCAGATCCGGCGGTGACGTTCGGGCGAATCCGCGCGCTGGCCTTTGACCGGGCCGGGAGGGACGGGGTTAAAGGGGCATTCCGGGACCCGCCCCCGGAACGGCCTATCCCCGCGCGGCTCACCGAGCCGTGGTTTTGCTGAGCGGAGCCGACCGAGAGCCAGTTGGGCTCTGTACCGAGGGCAGCGGGATGGCGGTGATGGGACTGTCAGCCTCCTGACAGGTTCGGCAGGTAGCTTCTCACCTCAACATGTCGCTCCAGCAGCGAGTCCTATCCCTTGGATTGCCGGCAATCGTGCTGTTCGGCGCGTGGGCCGTTTCGCTTTCGGCTCAGCAGCCGGTCACCCGCGCGCAAGCGGTCGCGGCCGCGTTGGCGCGCGGCGCGCGTGCGGCGTTCGGCCGTGCAGACACCGCTGCGGCCAGCGGCGCGCTGCATGCCGCGCGGCTCTATCCAAACCCCACCGCGTTGGGGAGCTACTCCAGGGACGTCCCACACTATCACGTCACGGCTGATCTGCCGCTCGACCTACCCTGGATCCGCTCGGCGCGGATCGGCGCCGCCGCGTCGGCGCGCGACGCCGCGCGATATAACTTCGCCTTCGAGCGCGCCGCGATCCGGTTTGACGTTGATACGGCCTACACCCGAGCGCTCGCCGCCCTCGCCCGCGCGCGTCTGTCCCGCCGCAACGCGCTCGACGCCGACAGCCTGCGCAAGATGGCGCAGCTGCGGCGCGAGGTGGGCGACGTGAGCGAGCTGGATGTCCGCCTCGCGGCGGTCAACGCGGGACAGCTCGAGAATGTCGCCGCGGACGATTCGGTCGCCGCCGTGCAGGCCCATCTATCGGTGCAGCTCGCGATGGGACTGCCCGCGGAAGAGGTGACCATCACCCTCACCGACTCGCTCGCACCGCCGGCGGACAGCATGCCGGCGCCGGCGGGTGAGCCGCTGCCTGTGGCGGCCGCGGCGGCGAGCCTCCGCGCGTCGGAGCGCACGCTCAGCCTCGCCCATCGCAGCGTGTTCGCGGCCCCGAGCCTCCAGGTGGGCTTCGACACCGACGACCCCGGCGGGCAGCGCGGCCTCCTGCCGACGATCGGTTTCTCACTGCCGCTGCCGTTGTTCAACTGGAACGGCGGCGAGGTGCGGCAGGCGGCGGCGGCGCGCGATCGCGCGCAGGCCAGCCTGGACCTCGCGCGACGGGAGACCGGCGCCGAGCTGGCGCGCCTACGGCGCGGATTCGCGCTGGCCCTGGCGCGCCTCGAGCGCGATCGCCGGCTGCTCTCGAGCGCGGACCGGGTCGCGGCGATGTCGCTGCAGGCGTATGCCGAGGGGGTGGTCGCTCTGCCGAACGTGCTCGAGGCCCAGCGCAACGCGCGTGACGCGCTCGCCCGCTACGTCGACGACGTCGCGGCGGCGAACGACGCCGCTGCAGCCGTTCGCCTCCTCACCGCAACCGAGTCGCCATGATCACCAAAACGTGCTTCGTCGCCGCCGCGCTAGCGCTCGCCGCCTGCCGCGGGGAGCGCCAGGCGAGCGCCGCCGCCACCGATACAGCTTCCTCGGGACCGGCGGTGGGTGGCGTGGGAACGGCCGTAGCCGCACTGCAGCCGTTCGAGCAAGTCGTGACCGCCATCGGCATCGTGACCCCGCGGCCGGCGCATTTCGCGGACCTCTCGGCGCCCGGACCTACGCGGGTCGCCCACATCTTCGTCGCCCCCGGCCAGCGCGTGGCGGAGGGGGATTCTCTCATCGCGTTCGAGCGGGCGCCGTTCGACGCGGCGGCGCGCAGCGCCGAGACCGCGCTTGCCAACTCGGAGCGCGCCTATGCCCGGGCGGTGCGACTGGTGCAGGCGGGGATCCTGCCTCAGAAGGACAGCGATCAGGCGGCAGCGGACCTGGCCCAGGCGCAGGTCGCCGCAATCAACGCCCGCCGCGCGCAGCAGCTCGCCACCCTGCGGGCTCCGCTGGTCGGCGTCGTCACGCGGATGACCGCCGTACTCGGCGCCTCGGTGGACGTAAGCCAGTCGCTCGTGGAAGTCGTCGATGTGGCCGCGCTGGACGCGGTGTTCGACGTGAGCCCGACGCAGGCCGCGCAGATCCATCGTGGTGACTCGGTGCGCGTCACCGCCGGGGCGGCAGAGGGCGGTGAGGTGGTGGGGCAGGGCTCGGTGAGCGCGGTCGGCGCCGCCGTCGACTCGACCTCGCGCGCGGTCGCCGTGCGCGCTCGCATCAGCCGGCCGGTTCGGCCCCTGCGCATCGGTGAATCGGTATTCGGCAGGCTGGTGACCGCCGTTCACGCTCGGGCGGTAACGGTGCCGGTGTCGGCCCTGGTCCCGTCCGGAGACCGGTTCCAGGTGTTCGTCGTGGACAGCGGAGGCACCGCACACGCGCGCGCCGTGACCATCGGCGCACGCAACGCGTCGCTCGCCGAGATCGTCGAGGGCCTCACCGCCGGGGAGACGGTCGTCACGACCGGCGCCTACGGCATCGAAGACGGCACGAAGATCGTCCGGGCAGCGCGGTGACCCTGTTCGACGTCCTGAGCCGGCAGCGCCGGTTCGTCTATCTCCTGGTGGGATTGCTCAGCGTCGCCGGCGTGTGGGCTGCCTTTCGCCTGCCGTCCGCCATCTACCCCGAGCTGGCGTTCTCCCGGATCGTGGTCATTGCCCAGGGCTCCACCCTGGGCGCGCGCCAGGTGGTGTTCAGCATCACCCGGCCGCTCGAAGAGGCCGTGAGCATCGTGCCAGGGGTGACCCGGGTGCGATCGCACTCGATCCGCGGCGCCAGCGAGATCTCGATCACGTTCGCGCCCCGTACGGACATGACCTACGCGCTGCAGCTGGTGCGGGCGCGCGTGAATCAGGCGAGCGGGACGCTGCCGCGCGACGTGAGCATCGAAATCGAGCAGCTCACTCCATCGCTCTTCCCCGTCCTGTCCTACAACCTGGAGGGTGGCGACGCGGCCACGCTGTACGACCTGGCCCGCTACGAGATCAAGCCGCTCATCTCCCGGGTCCCGGGGGTCGGGCGCGTGGACGTGCAGGGCTCGGACGTCCGGGAGATCGAGGTCATCCTCGACCCGGCCCGCCTAGTGGCCCAGGGCATGACGTACGCGGACGTCGCCAACGCGATCCGCCAGGCGGTGACCGTCCAAGCCGTGGGTCGGGTCGCGCAGGACTACCGGCAATACCTCATCGTGACCGACCAGGAGGCCCATGCGCCGGAGGACATCGGCGCCGTGGTGCTCGCGAACGGGTTGCGGGTGCGCGACGTCGCTACCGTGCAGGTCGGGACGGAGGACCATGTGCGGATCATCGCCGGTGACGGCAAGCCGGCGGCGTTGATCAACATCACGCGCCAGCTCGGGGGCAACACGTTGGCCGTGGCCGACAGCGTGGACCGTATCGTGGCTGCGATCGCCCCCACGTTGCCGCCTGGCGTACACCTGAAGCCGGTCTACGATCAGGCGGCGCTGGTCCGGGACGCCGTTCGCTCGGTGCGGGATGCGATGCTCGTCGGCGCCGCGCTCGCGGTAGTGGTCCTGCTGCTGTTCCTGCGTCACGGGCGGATCACGGCGATCAGCGCGACCGCGATTCCCTTGACGTTGGCTATCACGGTATTTGTGATGAGCCTCCTGGGCCAGACCTTCAACCTGATGACCCTGGGCGCGATGGCGATCGCCATCGGCCTCGTGATCGACGACGCGGTGGTGATCACCGAGAACATCGCGCGGCACCTCGCATTGCCCGGTGGGCGTCTGCAGGCCATTCGCGCGGCAGTCCAGGAGCTGATTTGGCCCGTCACCACGTCCACCCTCACCACCGTGGTGGTCTTCCTGCCGCTCGGCTTGCTGCAAGGCGTGGTGGGGCAGTTTTTCGCCGCCCTTGCGACGACGCTCACGGTGGCCGTACTCGTGTCGCTTGGCCTCGCTCTTACCATCATCCCGCTGCTCGCCGAGCGGTTCGTGACGGCGCACGAGGTGGAGGCGGCGCGGACGGGTCTGCTCGCGCGAGTGCAGCGGGCGCTCGACGCCCTGGCGCCCGCTTACGAAGGCGCGCTGGCCGCCGTGCTGCACCACCCGCGGCGGATTGCCGCTGCGGCGGCGGTGCTCGTGGTCGCGGGAATCGGACTGTGGCGTTTCGTCGGCACGGGTTTCCTACCGGAAATGGACGAAGGCGCGTTCGTCCTCGACTACTGGACGCCGGGCGGCACCGCGCTGGACGAGACCAACCGCGAAGTAGGCATCGCCGAAAAAATCCTGGCGGCGACGCCCGAGATCACGGGGACGTCCCGTCGTACCGGTGCCGAGCTCGGTCTCTTCGCCACCGCACAGAACACCGGCGACGTCGTGGCGCGGTTGACGCCGCCGAACCAGCGCTCGCGAAACATCTTCGCCGTGATGGACGACGTTCGTGGACAGATTGCCGCCGCCGTTCCCCGCCTGCGCATCGAGTTCGTGCAAATTCTCTCCGATGTCATCAACGATCTCGCCGGTGCGGCAAAGCCGGTCGAGATCAAGCTGTTCGGCGAGCGACTCGACACGCTCGAGGCCTACGCCCGGCGGTTGGCACCGGAGCTGCAGGGAATCACCGGCCTCGAAGATCTCTACAACGGCGTGAGCGAGCCCTCCGCCGAGCTGATGATGCGCGTGCAACAGGCCGAGGCGGACCGGATCGGGCTGACGCCGACGGATGTCGGGACCGCCGTCAGCGCCGCGCTACTGGGCGTCCCCGCCGGGGAGATTCGAGCCGAGGACCGGCCGGTGGCCGTGCGGGTGCGCGCGCCCGATTCGGTTCGGTTCGACCCGCTGCGGCTGCGCTCGCTCCCTGTGCAAGGCGCCGGGGCGCGCCGCGTCACGCCGCTCGGCAGCCTCGCCACCTTCACCCCGGCCGAATCCCGGATGGGCCTCGATCGAGAGAACCAGCAGCAGATGATCACCATGACCGCGGGGGTGAGCGGCCGCTCGCTCGGCGGCGTAATGGGAGACGTGGAGCGCGTGCTCGCTGGGCACGCCCCGCCCGCGGGGGTGCGGCTCGTCCTCGGAGGGCAGTACGCGAGCCAGCAGGAGGCCTTCCGCGCCCTGTTGCTGGTGCTCGGACTCGCGGTCGCCAGCGTGTGCGCGGTCATGGTGGTGCAGTTCGAGTCGTTTGCGGAGCCGCTGGTCGTCCTGCTCGTCGCACCCGTCTCGTTCGTAGGCGCCCTGGGGTTGCTCCTCGTGACCGGCACGGCGCTGAACGTCGCGTCGTTCATGGGGCTGATCCTGCTGGTCGGGCTGATCGTGAAGAATGGGATCATTCTGCTCGATTTCACGCGCCTGCGGATGCAGACCGAGCACGTGGCGCTCGAGGTCGCAATCCGGGAGGCGGCCCGCGTGCGGCTCCGCCCGATTCTGATGACGACGCTGTGCACCCTGTTCGGCTTGCTCCCGCTGGCCCTCGGCATCGGGGCGGGGAGCGAGCTGCAGCGACCGCTCGCCCTCGCCGTGATCGGTGGACTGGCGCTTTCCACGCCGATCACCTTGTTCGCCGTCCCGACGCTGCTCGTAGCGATCCGGGGTCGGCACTACACCCTTCAGGAGACGTCATGAACAACCGCACTATGACTTCTATCAACTTCGGGCTTGTGGCCGTGTTGTCCCTGGTCGCGGTTGGAGGCCTCGCAGCCCAGCAGCCCGCGGCGCCGGCCTATAAACGCGACGTGCCGGCAGCGCTCCTGTCACAGGCCAAGATCTCCGAGGACTCCGCCCGGACCCTCGCCCTGAAGCGCGTTCCCGGAAGCGCGGTCAAGGAGCTCGAGCTCGAGCGGGAGCACGGGCTGTTGATCTGGTCGTTCGACCTGACGGTGGCGGGGAAGCCGGGAGTCGAGGAAGTCGAGGTAGACGCGCTCACCGGGAAGATCGTGGGCGTGGAACACGAGAAGGACTAAGGGCCGCCGCTCGCGGTTCAGGGATCGAGGACCAGTAGTGTGAACGTCCCCGGGACGACCGTGGGTCGCGGGCGCGGCTGCTTCGCGGTGGCGGCAGGCGGGGGGCCGAAGTTCGCCGTAGCCGTGAACACGCGGTGTGTTTTCGGATCGAGCTCCATCGTACGCGCGCCCGGTTTGGTGGTGACGTTGGCAACCACGGTGAAGGCTGTCGGCGTGTCCTCATGAATGACAGTCAGCGTCCCGTCGCCATTCGAGGCGAAGGCCAACTGGGTGCCCGGATCGAATCGACAGGCATCTACCCCTTGGCCGATGGGGACAGTCGTCACCAACGCGCCGTTGATCGCATCGGAGATTGCCATGACCTTGTTGCGGCAACCACTGAACAGCAGATGGTGCGCCCGGTCGATGGCCAGTCCCGTGGGAGCCTCGCAGCCTGCCAGGGACCACTGCCGTTTCACCCGCATCGCGGCCGCGTCGATCTCCGCTACCGCATTCTTGTCCTCCAGGTTGACAAACAGTTTCCCGTCTCCTGAGGAAACGCCGAACTCCGGACCCGCCCCGAGCTCGATATCGCCGACCCGTTTTCCGGAGACGGCATCGATCGCGGTGGCGGAATGAGCGTCGCCGTTGAACGTGAAGATTCGCTTCGTCGCCGGGTCGTACAGAACGGCATCGTCGTCCGGGGGCACCATCGTGTGGCCGAGGACTCGGAGCGACTTGAGATCGAACATCGTGACCGTGCTGTCCGCCCCCGACGTGGCGAAGCCGTGACCCGCTTCATACGCGAAGGCCACGCCGTGGGCCCGGCTCAGACCCGGGATCTCACCGAGCACTCTTCCGCTGTCGGGGTCGACCACCATGATGCGGTCCTGGTGCGCGATGAAGAGCCGATGGCCCACGGTGTCGAGGGCGAGGTAGTCCCACCCGCCGGCGTCGCCACCGAGGGTGTAGCGGCGGGCGATGTGATAGGACTGGGACTCCAGGGGCAGCGCGGCGGTGCACAGCAGGAACACGCCGCATGCAAATGTCTGAGACAATCGGCTCACGGTCGCTCCGTTGCGAAGTGTGACGTTAGCGGATCCACCGACTCGGCCTATAGTAATCCGCCGGGGGCAAATGGGGCGAGCGGCTACGGGGACCCTGCGACGGGGAACGTCATCCTAACCCGCGTGCCGGCGCCGGGGTCGGAGGCGATGTCGATCCGCGCGCCGTGCACGTCGGCAATCCAGCGAGCAATCGCAAGACCGAGCCCGGCCCCCTCCGCCGCGCGGCGTGCCGCGTCGCCGCGATAGAACCGCTCGAATACATGCGGCAGCTCGACGGCCGGGATGCCGATGCCGGAGTCCGTCACCACCACCGCAGCGTGACCATTCGCGACCGACACATCGAGCCGCACGCCACCGCCGGCGGGGGTGAACTTGATGGCGTTGTCGAGGATGATAAGGAAGAGCTCGCGGAGCAGTGCAGGGTCGCCGGTGACGTGCGCTTCCTCGAACGTTCCGACCTCCACTGACACGCGCTTGTGCTCGGCCAATGTACGCACCGCCTCGACCGCGCTCGCGGCCGTGTCGTCGAGGAACAGCACGTCGTGCTTGACCGGCCGCTCGCCCGCATCGGCCCGCGCCAGCGTGAGCAGCTCTCCGACGATCGCACCCAGGCGACCAGCCTCCCGCTCGATCGCTTGGAAGGTGGTGGTATCGCGGGTCGGTTCGCGCGCCTGGCCCGCCGCGACCTCGGCACGCGTCCGGAGCAGCGTGATGGGCGTGCGCAGCTCGTGAGCCGCATCGGCCATGAACCGGCGCATCTGTTCCATCGATCGCTCGATGGGCGCGGTCGACTGCCGCGTCAGCACGTAGCCCCCGCCTGCCACGAGCAGCAGCGCGGCCAGCGCGGCCAGCGCGAAGGCCCGGATCAGCGAGGCGTACTCGTACTCGAGCTCCAAACGGTCGGCCACCGCGGCGGCCACGTATACCCTGCCGTTGACGCCGGTAAAGCGCTCGGCGTACAGGCGCAGGATGTGGTCTTCCCGTGTCTCCAAGTCCCGGCGTGCGGTCCCGGCCCGCTCGGCCTCCCGCGCGGCCTCTCGGACCCAATCGGGGGCCTCGGCAGGCTTGATCGGGGTGGCCCCCGCGGCGAACAGATAGAGCGACCGATCGGGGATGTGCAGCTCGTCGACCGCGTCCGCGACGACACCCTTCGCGCCCGCGAGCTCGGCCTCACGGATCCGGGCCGCCTGCATCAGCGCCGCCGCGGCCGTGCGTAACGACGCGTCGAGCTGCTGGGACATGCGGTGCCCGATCGCGAAGAACAGCCCGCCGCCCAGCAGCGCGAGGATCGACACGAAGATCCCGGCGTACCATGCCGTGAGCCGGAGCCGCAGGCCAGCGAGCGATTGCATCAGTGCCGCCTCAGGCACCGAACCGGTAGCCGGCCCCGCGCAGCGTAGTAATCAACTTCGGCTCGAAGCCGTCGTCGATCTTGCGTCGCAGCCGTCCGACCAGCACCTCGAGCAGGTTGGCAAACGGGTCATGGTTGTCGTCCCATACATGCGCGGTAATGGTGGAGCGGTCGAGGACGCGGCCCCGATGCAGCACGAACAACTCCAACAGGGCGAACTCCTTCGCGCTGAGGGTAATCGGCCGGCCGCGGCGCTGCACCTGGCGGGTCCCCAGATCGACTTCGAGGTCGGCAATCCGATGTCGCGACGGCGACAGCGCAGGCCGGCGACGCGCCAGGGCCTTGAGGCGGGCGACCAGCTCTCGGAATGCGAACGGTTTTGTGAGATAGTCGTCCGCCCCCACCTCGAGCCCGCGTACCCGATCGTCGACGCCATCGAGCGCCGTCAGCATCAGCACGGGCGTCGCATTCTCCCCGCGCCGGAGCTCGCCGCACAGGTCGAACCCGGTGCCCCCGGGCAGCCGCACGTCCAGAATGATCACGTCGAACGAGCCCGCGTGGGCACGGTCACGGCCCTCGGCGAACGTGGCGGCCAGCGTCGGATCGATGCGCTGCGCGCGCAGGCCGTCGCGCAGCAGGCCCGCCAACTCGGGGTCATCCTCGACGATCAACACTCGCATGGTTGCAAACTGATGATATTACTATTAGAGAAGCAGCGACACCAACCTGTGCACCGAGAGAGATTGCCATGCCTGGCCTGAATGTTCCCATGTACGACCCCCGGCTGGTCCAGCCGATGCGCGAGGAGCTCACCCGCATCGGATTCCAGGAACTCCGCACCCCGGCCGAGGTTGACCAGGTGCTGGGGACCGCGCGGGACACGACGCTGGTCGTCGTGAACTCGGTCTGCGGCTGCGCGGCTCGGAACGCGCGGCCCGCCGCGACGCTCGCGCTCCAGCATGCGCGCCGACCCAACCGCCTACTGACGGTCTTCGCGGGGCAAGACGCCGAGGCGACCGAGCGGGCCCGGAGCTACTTCACGGGCTACCCGCCGTCTTCGCCCCAGATGGGGCTCTTCAAGGACGGCGCGCTGGTCTTCATGCTCGAGCGGAAGAACATCGAGGGACGGCCGGCCCAGGACATCGCGGCCGACCTGGCGGCGGCGTTCGATCGATACTGCTAGCACGAGGCCGACCGGGTCTCCCGCAGCGACTGCGTCGTTTTGTCGCGGAGGGAGATCCGGTCGGCCTCGTCAACGAACGTCCTAGAGCACCCGCTCCCGTCTCACACGCACATCCACAACCTTGTCCACCCAGGACCAGAGCGAATCCTGCCGCTGCATCGGCGCGCCGTCGACCATGTGCCGCCGCCACCCTTTCATCACTTCCGAGTCCTGCGTCCACAGGCGCACCCGCTTGCGCGGCACCTTGTTCTCCCACAACTGGGCGATGGGCGGGTCGGCGTACAGCAGCCGCACGGTCACGTTGCGTGACAGGTACTCGAGCGGGCTCAGGTCCACCCGTTTGTACTTCTCCTCCACGGACAGCCGGCCTGCCCCCGGATAGTCCGGCTCGCCGTCGGAGAACAGCACGACGTTGAGGGGCGCCAGCACCAGATTGTTGCGCTTCACGTGCAGGGCGGCGCGCTGGAAGAACGCGTTGAAGTCGGTGATCGGGTCTTCTTGCGGGAACCACGCCCGCAGGTCGGCCGCGATCTGCGCGGGCGTCTTCCCCGAAAGATCCTGGATGGGGTGGAACACCTTGGCCTGGCCGGTACGCTCCCCGCCCAGCTCCCCCACGAAGATCGCCGTGTTCGGCTGCAGTCCGCCGACCCCGTTCAGATGGCCGTAGATGTAGAGCGAGGCGAACTCGATCGCCCCGCTGAAACTGGCGTTGCGCCGGAACGAGCCGCTGATGTCCAGCCCGATCACGAGCGTCGACCTGGGCGTCTCGGCCCGTTGCGACGGCGAGCACGCCACGACGCTCAGCGCGAGCGCAAGTGCCGCGACGCGACGCCTCATGACGCACCTCCCTCGACCGTGTGGGTCTTGCCGGTCGCGAAGATCGGCGTGCTGTGGAGCACCTGATCCAGCGACCGGAACGGCAGAGCGAAGTGCGGCTTGCCCATGATGACGACGACCAGGAAGTTGAACCCGCTGGCGACCAGCTGCAGCACCGGCAGCGTCAGCAGCTCCATCAGGTGCTGCGCCTCCTTCTTGAACCACTCGTGCTCGGCCTTGAGCGCGTTGATCGGCCCTTTCCAGAACTCCACGTCCGCAGTCGCGGCCGCCCGCACGGCACCCAGGCCCTCCATCGCCTTCCGGCCCAGGATGGCGAGCAGCGCCGGCGTGCCGAACCGGCCGAACAAGAACCACGTCATGCCACGGACACCCACCCACCCCAGGAGGGCCAGCCCCAGTGTCCCGACGATGCCCAGCTGGAACCCCTGCTGGGCCAGCCACGGCGTGATGGCATCGATCAGCTCGCGGTACAAGAAGAGCACCTCGAACAGGGCGACCGCCAGCTCGACCAGCACCATCGAGACGATCTGCCCGATGGCGCGAGTCTGGATCGCCTCGTTCAGCACCTGGATGCAGGCGAAGCTGCCCCCGATGATGATGAACAGGAAGAACCACAGGAGCACGACGAGGGCCAGCGCGTTCACCTGGTAGCCCGTCAAGTCCGAGAGCAGCTCGCTCATCGTCGGACGCAGCGTGAACGTGAAGATCGTGGCCTCGATGGCGGACCAGAACAGCAACAGGATGAAGGCGATCCACGGCACCCCCGGCTGGCGCGAGCTCGAGTCGAGCATCGCGAAGGGCGACGTAACCAGGTTCTTCAGCGTGCGCCAGAATAGCGCGACGCCAAGCCGGAGCAGACCCCAGACCCAACCAACGAACACCAAGAGGAAACGCGCCAGGCCGAACCAATAAAACCACGCCATCCGGACCGCGTCCCACCAGGACATGAGCAGCGCGGCCAGAAAGCGTCCGCGACCGGAACGGAACGGAATAGTGTAGAGCGAGACCATCGTGCCCCAGACGCCCGCGACGAGCACCATCGCCGGAAAGAAGAGCAACAAGACCTTCCCGATGATCTGCCAGAAGGAATCACCGTAGAGCACCGTTCGGAATACGAGCGCCTGCCAATCGATGATCCAGGAGAGGCCGCCCCAGACCCAGCCCCATACCGTCTGCAGAATCCAGCTCCACTGCTCCGTCTGAGCCGCGCCAATCGGGTTTTGCATGTCTTTGTCCCTTCCGCATGGACGGGGAATGGGGGCCGCGAGAGCCTCTGCGGCAGGCGCGCATTAATAGTGAGGCGCGCGGCGCTGTCAAGCGGGGCACGTGATCCACATCACCATTTCGGCCTTGGTCGAGGCCGGCGGGGCCGCGAGGGTGTATACTGGAGCCCATGCCGGACGAGTCCCCCAAGCGCTTGATCGTCGTCGGCGACCGTGTGCTCATCGCACCCGAAGAGGGCGAGGAGCGCACCAACGTCGGTCTCTACCTCCCCCCGACCGCAGTCGAGAGCCGCCAGGTGCAGGGCGGCCGGGTCGTGGCGACCGGGCCGGGCACGCCTATGACCGAGCCCGCGAGCATGGACGACGAGCCCTGGAAGATCCGCGGCCCCGACGTCAAGTATCTGCCGATGCAGGCGCGAGTCGGGGACTACGCGTTGTTCTTCCGCAAGGCCGCCGTCGAGATCACGTTCGAAGGAACGAAGTATCTGGTCGCCCCGCAGGCGGCAATCCTCGTGCTCGTGCGGGAAGGCAGCCCCGAGGAAATGGAGTAAGCCATGGCCGAATTCGGATGGGCTCGGAGCCGGGGTGAGCGCGCCGAGAACGAGGGCCTGCGGCGAGGCGCCTGGTACCGCGTCGTCGAAGAGCCCGGCAAGCCGTGGATCGTGTTGGATGTGCACCAGGTCGAAGTGCGCGTTCCCAAGGACAATCTCGAAATCCGGAAAGATCGACCGAAGGCCTGGAGCGTAGTGCACGAGCCCCATCTCGTGTGCCCCGGCTGTCACAAGCGTCAGCACGTATCGGGACAGCCCAAAGATGTGAAATGCGTCGAGTGCGGCAACAGCTTCGGCGTGGACTGGCAGGATCGGGCGTAGCGTAATTTCGCACCACATCGCATGGTTCGGGCTCCGGTGAACGCACCGGGGCCCGTTTTCTTGGCGCGATGGCGACCTTCACGGGCGGCCTGGCCCGGGCGCGCACGCTGCTCGCCGAGCGGTTCGGTCACCCGGCATTTCGAGTACACCAGCTCAAGGTGCTCGGGCCTTTGCTGGCCGGCCGCAGCGTCCTGGCGGTGTTGCCCACCGGGGCAGGGAAGTCGCTGTGCTACCAGCTCCCGGCCCTCTTGGCTCGGGGCCTCACGCTCGTGGTCTCGCCGCTGATCTCGTTGATGCAGGATCAGGTGACGGCGCTGCGGCGGCGGGACATCCCTGCCGCGTACCTGAACAGCTTGCTCTCGCCCGGTGAGCGCCGCGCTGTTCTCGATGCTGCCCTGTCCGGAAGCCTCGCGCTGCTGTACTGCGCCCCCGAGCGGCTCGGCTCGCTGGTGCGACAGCTGTCGCGCGCCGGTCGCGAGGTGTCACTCCTCGCCGTCGATGAAGCCCACTGCATCGTCGAATGGGGCAACGAGTTTCGGCCCGTGTACCGGCAGCTCGACCGCCACCGCTATCTGTTGGGTGATCCCGTCACGATCGCGCTCACCGGAAGCGCCACGCCGGGGACACGCGCCGACATCCTGCGTGTCCTCCGGATCCCTCAGGCAGAGGTGGTCGTCACGTCGTTCGATCGGCCGAATCTCGTGTTTCGCGTCGAGCGCGTGCGGGACGACCGCGAACGGTTCGCTCGCATGCGGGAGCTGATCCGCGGGGTGGATGGGTCGGTGATCGTGTACACGCCGACGCGCCGGCTCACCGAGCTCGTTACACGCGCTCTGCTGCGCATGGGCGTGCGAGCGGCGCCGTACCACGCTGGGCTCACACCGACGGTGCGCCGCCGCGTGTTGCGCGCGTTCCTCGCCGACCGCGCCCCGGTGGTGGTCGCGACCAGCGCCTTCGGCATGGGGATCGACAAACCGGACGTGCGCCGGGTACTGCATTGGGGACCCCCGCACACCGTCGAGGCCTACTACCAGGAGGCGGGGCGTGCCGGCCGGGATGGGCGCCGCTCCGACTGCGTGATGGTGTGGCGTCCCTCCGACTTCGAATGGGGCGATGCCGCAACGAGCATGCGACGCTACGTGGAGGCACGCGAGTGCCGCCGTGGCACGTTGCTCGCATATTTCGGAGAACGGGGAGCGGCCTGCAGTGGTTGCGACGTTTGCGGGCTAGAGGGTTGGCGCCCCTCAACTTAGGCGGGCTGCGGCCTACCCATCCGAGGGGTTGCGTGCCGGAGGTCGCGGAATACCTTAGCCCACTCGCTGTGTTTTTTCCCTCTCGTTGAGGACGCTTGTATGCCCGGCCGCAATTTCCTGTTCGTCCCCGGCCCGACCAACGTGCCCGAGCGGATCCTACGCGCCATGGATCGGGCCATGGAGGACCACCGCTCCTCCGCGTTCCCCGAACTCGCCACCGGACTGTTCCGCGATCTCCGGAAGGTGTTCAAGACGACGACCGGGCAGGCGTTCCTCTTCCCGGCGACCGGCACTGGCGGGTGGGAGGCGGCGCTCGTGAACACGCTGTCGCCGGGCGACCGGGTCATTGCAGCGCGCTACGGACAATTCAGCCATCTGTGGATCGAGCTCGCCCAGCGTCATGGCCTGCGCGTGGACATCATCGATGTCGAGTGGGGCGAGGGCGCGCCGGCCGACCGCATCGGGGAGATCCTGTCGCAGGACAAGCAGCACGAGATCAAGGGAGTCCTGGTCGTCCACAACGAAACGGCGACGGGCGTGACGAGCGATGTCGGCACCGTCCGGAGCGCAATTGACGCGGCGCAGCATCCCGCCCTGCTGTACGTGGACGGGGTAAGCTCCATCGGCTCGATCGACTTTCGCATGGACGAGTGGAAGGTGGACCTGGCGATCACCGGGTCGCAGAAGGGACTGATGCTGCCCGCCGGGCTGGGCATCGTATGCGCGAGTCCCAAAGCGCTCGCCGCCCGCGAGCAAGCCAAGTGCCCGCGCGCCTTTTTCGACTTCGGGGACATGATCCGCGCCAACGCCACGGGCTACTTCCCCTACACGCCTTCCATTCCGATGCTGTACGGCCTGCGTGAGTCGCTCGCCATCATCTCCGAGGAGGGACTCGAGAATATTTTCGCGCGCCATCAGCGGCTGGCCGATGGCGTGCGCGCCGCCGTCCGAGCCTGGGGCCTCAAGCTGTGCGCCAAGGCTCCGAAGTGGTACTCGAACACCGTGAGCGCGATCATGGTGCCTGAGGGCGCGAGCGGCGCCGACGTGATCGACGTGGCGTTCCGGCGCTACAACCTGGCGCTCGGGGCCGGCCTCGCCCGGATGGCGGGGAAACTGTTTCGAATCGGGCACCTCGGCGACCTGAACGAGCTCATGCTGCTCGGCGCGATCGCCGGGGCGGAGATGGCGATGCGCGACGTCGGCATCCCGGTGACACCCGGCGTGGGCGTCGCCGCGGCCGCCGAGCACTACCGCAGCACCGCCGCTCCGCTCCCGCCGCGGGCCGGAGCGACGCCGACCCCCGACGCACCGCCGGCACCTGGCGCGAAGCAATCGTCCCCCCCGCCCCCCCGGGCCGCCGTGCGGGCATGAGCCTCACGCGCTACGAGGCGGCGCGCCCGCGGCTCCAGCGCAGCGAGCTCGCGGTCCCCGGCTCACAGCCGGCGCTGTTTCTGAAGGCGCTCGAGGGCGCCGCAGATTACGTCTTTCTCGACCTCGAGGACGCCGTCGCGCCCGCCGACAAGGAGCAGGCCCGCCAGAACGTCGTGGCCGGACTGCTCGAGCACGACTGGAAGGCTCGCGGCAAGACGGTGGCGGTGCGCATCAACGGCATCGACACGCACTACATGTATCGCGATGTCGTGGACGTGGTGGAGCAAGCCGGCCACAAGCTGGATATCGTGCTGGTCCCAAAAGTGGGCGTCCTCGGGGACGTATATCTCGTGGACGCCCTGCTGACCCAGATCGAGACGGCCCGCCGCATCCCGCATCGCATCGGCATCGAGGTGCTCATCGAGACGGCCCTGGGGATGGCCAACGTCGAGGCAATCGCCCAGTCCAGCCGCCGCCTCGAGGCGATGCACTTCGGCGTCGCGGACTTCGCCGCCAGCATGCGCGCCCGCACGGTGAGCATCGGGGGCCTGAATCCCGACTATCCCGGCGACCAGTGGCACGGCGCGCTGGTCCGCATGGTCACGTCGTGCCGCGCCTACGGGCTGCGCGCGATCGACGGCCCGTACGGTGATTTCAAGGACCCGGACGGATTTCGCGCCGCGGCCCGCCGCGCGGCGGCGCTCGGGTACGAAGGCAAATGGGCCATTCATCCGTCCCAGATCGCCCTGGCCAATGAAGTGTTCACGCCGCCGCCCGCCGAGGTGGAGCGCGCGCGCCGCATCCTGCTCGCGCTCGACGAAGCGGCGCGCGCCGGCCGCGGCGCCGCGCAGCTGGACGGTCGCATGATCGATGCGGCGTCGGCCCGGATGGCCCAGAACATCGTCGACATGGCCGCCGCGATCGCCGCCCGCGCCGCGGGCGCCCCCCCGTCGGCGCTGGCCGTCATACGGGCGTAGCCGTGGACATCCACGAGTACCAGGCCAAGGAGCTGCTCTCGGGTTTCGGCGTGCCAGTTCCCAAGGGCGGCGTCGCCTACAGCGCCGAGCAGGCGGTGTATCGGGCCAGCGAAGTCGGCGGCACTCGTTGGGTCGTGAAGGCGCAGATTCATTCCGGGGCCCGCGGCAAAGCGGGTGGGGTGAAGCTGTGCCCGACCGACGCGGACGTGCGCCAGGCCGCGAAGGACCTGCTGGGCAAGACGCTCGTGACGGCCCAGACCGGCGCCGAAGGTCTCCCGGTGCATCGCCTGCTGGTCGAACAGGCTCTGCCGATCGAGCGGGAGCTGTACGTGGGGCTGGTCCTCGACCGGAAGCGCGAGCGCATTGTGGTGGTGGCGCATCCGCACGGCGGCATGGAGATCGAGGAAATCGCACAACGCGAGCCGGCGGCGATCTTGCGCGAGGAAGTGGAGCCCGCCGTCGGGATGCAGGGGTTCCAGGCGCGGGAGCTCGCGTTCGGGCTGGGTCTCGCGGCGCCTCAGGTCAATCAGGCGGTGACGGCGATCCTCGGAGCCTACCGCGCTTTCCGCGAGCTCGACGCGACGATGGTCGAGATCAATCCGCTCGTCGTCACGCAGGACGGCCGGGTGCTGGCGCTTGACGTGAAGATGAGCTTCGACGACAACGCAATGTTCCGGCGACCCAACGTCGCCGAGCTGCGCGACTACGCCCAGGAAGACCCCCGCGAGGCGGAGGCCGCCGAGCACGGGCTCAACTACGTGGCGCTGGAGGGCGACATCGGCTGCATCATCAACGGCGCCGGGCTCGCCATGGCCACCATGGACATGATCAAGCATGCCGGCGGAGAGCCCGCGAACTTCCTCGACATCGGCGGCGGCGCGAGCCCGGATCGCGTGGCGGCGGCATTCCGCCTGGTGCTCTCCGACAAGAAGGTGCGCGCCATCCTGGTGAACGTGTTCGCGGGGATCAACCGCTGCGAATGGGTGGCGCAAGGCGTGGTCCAGGCGGTGCGCGAAGTGCACGTCCCCGTTCCGCTGGTCGTCCGGCTGGCGGGCACGAACGTGGAAGAAGGGCGCCGCATCCTCACAGACAGCGGCCTGCCGATCGTCACCGCCGACACCCTCTCTGAAGCCGCGGAGCGCGTGGTCGCGGCGCGCAATCAGGTGAGGGCGGCATGAGCATTCTGCTCGACGAAAGAACCCGCGTCATCGTCCAGGGCTTCACGGGCGACAAGGGGACGTTCCACGCGAAGGAGATGATCGCCTACGGCACCAACGTCGTGGGCGGTGTCACCCCCGGCAAGGGCGGTGCCAAGCACCTGGGGCGGCCAGTGTTCAACACCGTGAAGGAGGCGGTCGCGGATACGGGCGCCTCGGCGAGCCTGATTCTCGTCCCCGCGCCGTTTTGCGCCGACGCCATCATGGAGGCGGCGGATGCGGGTATCCGCCTGGTCGTGACTATCACGGACGGCGTTCCCGCGCAGGACATGATGCGCGTCAAGCGCTACCTGTGGCGCTATGCCAAAGAGCGCCGCACTACGCTCATCGGACCGAACTGCGCCGGCATCATCAGCGCGGGCCGGGCGATGATGGGCATCATGCCAGGCCACATCTACGCGCGCGGGCCGATAGGAGTAGTGACCCGCTCAGGTACGCTCGGCTACGAAGCCGCGGCGCAGATGAAAGCGCTCGGCACGGGGAACACCACGAGCGTCGGCATCGGCGGCGATCCCATCAACGGCAGCTCGTTCGTCGACATCCTGGCGCTGTTCGAGCAGGACCCGGATACCGAGGCCGTGATGATGATCGGTGAGATCGGGGGTCCCCAGGAGGCGGATGCCGCGCTGTTCGTGAAGGAGCAGATGACTAAGCCGGTTGTCGGCTATGTCGCAGGCCTCACCGCGCCCAAGGGCCGCCGCATGGGGCATGCCGGGGCGATCATCTCGGCGTTCGGAGACACGGCCGCGGAGAAGGCGGAGATCATGCGATCGGCCGGGCTGATCGTGGCGCCGAGCCCCGCCGAGCTCGGGGCCACCGTCGTCCACGCGCTGCGCCAGCAGCCGTCGCGGCGGGTGATGGTGCGGCAGTGAGCGCGGGGCGGTCCGGCCGCCCCGTGGTCGTGGTCACGCGGCGGCTCCCCGGCCCGGTGGAAGACCGGGTGAGCCGGGAGTTCGACGCGCGGTTGAACTCGGCCGACCGGCCGTTCAGCGCCGCCGAGCTCGCGGACGCGCTACGCGGCGCCGACGCACTCCTCCCGACCGTCACCGACCGGCTCACCGCCGACGTGCTCGCCGCCGAGCCGCTGCGCGCCCGGATCATCGCCAACTATGGCGTCGGCTTCAACCACATCGACACGGCCAGCGCCAAGGCGCGCGGGCTCGTGGTCACCAACACACCTGACGTGCTCACCGACGACACCGCGGACGACGCCATCATGCTCATGCTCATGGTGGCACGCCGGGGCGGGGAAGGCGACCGCCACGTGCGCGCCGGCGCCTGGACCGGGTGGCGGCCCACCCACATGCTGGGGACCCGCGTGAGTGGCAAGACGCTCGGCCTGGTCGGGCTCGGACGGATCGGCAGGGCGGTGGCGCACCGGGCCCACCACGGTTTCGGCATGCGGGTGATCTTCCACGATCCCTACCCGCCGCCTGCGGCCGTGGTGTCTGCCCTGGGGGCGGAGCCGAAGGGCAGCGTGGACGATGTGCTGCGCGAGGCGGACTTCGTGTCGCTGCACTCGCCCGCGACTCCGGAAACCCGCCATCTGATCGACGCGCGGCGGCTCGCCCTCATGAAGCAGGGCGCGTTCCTCATCAACAACGCCCGGGGCGACATCGTCGACGAAGCCGCGCTGGTCGCCGCCCTCAGGCAGGGAACGATCGCGGGCGCAGGCCTTGACGTGTTCGAGCGCGAGCCCGCGGTGACCCCAGACCTCTTGACGATGGACAACGTCGTGCTGCTCCCCCATCTCGGCAGCGCCACGCACGAGACGCGTGTCGCCATGGGCCTCCGCGCGCTCGACAACCTCAAGGCCTTCTTCGCCGGCGCGCCGCCGCGCGACCGCGTGGCGTGAGCGACGGGGACTTGGCCCGCACGGCGGGCCTCCTGCGCGACTGCTTCCGCGACGTGATCCACACGCATCAGCCCGAGATCGAGCGTGTGTTGGCGGGCGAGCCCCTCGATCCGCAGGCACCGGCCGAGCTGGTCGCGCGCGCCATTCAGGCCCAGGGCATGTGGTTCCAGCTGTTGTCGATCGCCGAGCAGAACGCCGCCATGCGGCAGCGGCGCCAGAGCGAGGTCGAGCGAGGGTACGATCAGCTGCGCGGTACGTTCGCCCAGGTCGTCTCCGCGGCGGCGCGGAGCGGGGTCGCGGCAGACGAAATGCGCGGCGTGGTCGCCAGCCTGCGGGTGCGCCCGGTCATCACCGCGCACCCGACCGAAGCCAAGCGCGTCACCGTGCTCGAGAAGCATCGCCGCATTTATCGTCGGCTGGTGGATCTCGAGGCCCCCCGCTGGACCCCCCGGGAACGCAGCGCCCTGATCGAAAAGCTCCGGACCGAAATCGAGCTGCTGTGGCTCACGGGCGAGCTGCGCCTCGTGAAGCCCACCGTCGAGCAGGAGCTGGCCTGGGGCTTGTACTTCGTCAACGAAAACCTCTTCGAGGTCGTGCCCGAGCTGGTGGACAAGCTCGAGCGCGCACTGCGGCAGGCGTACCCGGCAGACCGCTTCGACGTGCCGCCGTTCTTTCAGTTCGGCTCGTGGATCGGCGGCGACCGGGACGGCAATCCCTTCGTGACGAACGAGGTCACTCGTCGTACGCTGTTCGACAACCGCATCGCGAGCCTGCGACGCTATCGCCAGCGAGTCGCCGACCTGCTGCGCGCCCTGAGCGTCACCGAGCGAACGACCCCGATCGGCCCAGAGTTCCGTGCGGCGCTCACCCGGGCACTGGCGGCGTCCGGTGACGCCGAGCGGATCGCGCAACGCAACCCGGGCGAGGTCTATCGACAGTTCGTGACCTGCATGCTGCGGAAGCTCGACGCCGCGCTCACCAGCGCGGAACGACGCGACGCCGCCCCCGATGCGGTGGCCTATCGCGCGGCCGACGAGCTGATCGGCGATTTGCGCACCCTCGAGGCCGGGCTCGTGGCGGCGCGCGGCGAGCGCGCCGCCGAGCTGCTGGTTCGCCCGGTGCGCCGGGAAGTCGAGGCCTTCCGGTTCTCGACCTTCCGGCTCGACGTCCGTGACAACTCACCGCGCGTGAACGCCGCCCTCGCCGCGTTGTGGCGCGCCCGGAATTCGGGCGAGCCGCCTTCGCCGGCCTCGCCCCAATGGCGCGCCTGGCTGCAGAGTGAGCTGGCGCGCCCGCTCCGGCCCGACCGACCCGAGCCCCCGCCGGAAGCGGCCGAGTCCGTCGGTCTGTTCCAGCTGATTCACGAGATGCAGCATTGCCTCGACCGCGAAGCGGTCGGCACGTTCATTCTGAGCATGACACACGACGTGGCGGACATCCTGGGCGTGTATCTACTCGCCAAGGAGGCCGGCCTGTTCGCGGACGCCGCCGGGGTCGAGAGCTGTACGCTCCCGATCGTGCCGCTGTTCGAGTCCATCGACGACCTGCGACGGGCCTCCGAGATCGTGCGCGAGCTGCTGCAGGTCCCGTTGGTGCGCCGCACCGTGCGCGCCCAGGGCGGCGTATTCGAGGTGATGATCGGGTACTCCGACTCGAACAAGGATGGCGGCTTCCTCTCGTCCAATTGGGAGCTCGCCAAGACGCAGCTGCGCCTCACGCGCCTCGGTCGGGAGTGTGGCGTGCCGATCGCGTTCTTTCACGGCCGAGGCGGCTCGGTCAGCCGGGGGGGCGCGCCCACTGGCCGCGCCATCGCCGCTCAGCCGGCCGGCTCGATCCAAGGGCGGCTCCGCCTCACGGAGCAGGGGGAGGTGGTGTCATTCAAGTATGCGAACCGCGGCACGGCCGCCTATCAGACCGAGCTGCTCGCGGCCAGCGTGCTCGAGCATTCGCTCAAGTCCGAGCGCGAACAGGCGCTCGTCCCGACGGCCGAGTTCGACGAAGCGATGGAGGCGTTGTCGGGCGCGGCCCACGCGGCGTACCGCCGCCTGGTGGAGCACCCCCGGTTCGTGGACTACTTCCAGGCGGCGAGCCCCGTCGAGGAGATCGCCCTCCTGAACATCGGCTCCCGGCCCGCGCGCCGCACCGGCGTTCGGACCCTCGCGGATCTGCGCGCCATTCCCTGGGTGTTTGCATGGACCCAGAACCGTCACTTCATCCCCGGGTGGTACGGGCTGGGCACGGGCCTCGCGACGTTTCTCGACGTGCGGGGGAGCCGAGGCGAGGCGCTCCTCAAGCGGATGTTCCACGACTTCCGGCTGTTTCGATTGGTGATGGATGAAGTCGAGAAAACCCTGGCCTACGTCGATCTCGACCTGGCGCGGGCGTATGCCGAGCTGGTGGCCGATCCGTGGCTGCGCCAGGAGATCTTCTCGCTTGTCACCGACGAATACCATCGGACGGTCGCCGTGGTACGCCGCCTCACCGGCTGCTCCGAGCTCGCCGAGCGTTTCCCCCGGTTCCGCCAGCGCCTGGCCAGCCGCCTGCCTACGCTGAACCAGGTGAACCGCCAGCAGATCGACCTGCTGCGGCGTTATCGCGCGACGGGGACCGGGAAGCCGCCGGAGGACCAGCTCGCGGCGTTGCTCTTGTCCATCAACTGCATCGCGGCGGGGTTTGGGACGACAGGATAGGCGCAAGCCTTAAGACGCAAGCCGCAAGAAGGCACTTTGAAACTGTCGGCTTGCGGCTTGCGGCTATATTTCGCCCATGCACGACAGCCTCTACTTCACCGATCATCACTTCCAGGTGCGCGACATGGTGCGCGACTTCGCGCAGCAGGTCGTGAAGCCGAGCGCCCGCCGTTACGACCTCGCCAGCGAGTTCCCCTGGGACAACGTGCGACAGATGGCCGACCTCGGCCTGTTCGGTATTCCCTGGCCGGAGGAGCTGGGCGGGTCCGGCATGGACTACCTCTCCTACGTCATGGTGATCCATGAGCTCGCGAAGGTCGACGCGAGCCACGCGATCACGGTGAGCGCCCACACCACGTTAGGTACGTCGCCCATCGTGGACTTCGGGACGCCGGAGCAGAAACGCCGCTACGTCCCGCTCCTCGCCGCCGGAAAAGTCCTGGGCGGGTTCGGGTTGACCGAACCCGGCGCGGGGTCGGACGCCGGCGGCACGAGCACCGTGGCGGTGGAGAAACGCGACCACTACGTCCTGAACGGCTCGAAGATCTTCATCACCCATGCGGGCGTTGGCGAAATCTTCGTCGTGACCGCGCGAACCGATCCCGCCGCCCAGAAGACGCGGGGGATCAGCGCATTCATCGTGACCAAGGACACGACCGATCTCGCGGAAGCGAAGCGGGTGGGCGTGGGTCACGATCCGTCGCTCCCCAAGTGTCGCGGCGTGATGGCGGCAAAGAAGGAGGACAAACTCGGCTGGCGCGCGTCGGACACGCGCGAGCTGGTGCTGCAGGACGCGATCGTCCCGAAGGAGAACGTCCTCGGGGCCCTGAACAACGGCTTCCCACAGTTCCTCCATACCCTCGACGGCGGTCGCATCGGCCTGGGAGCGCTCGCCCTCGGCATTGCCGAAGGCGCGCTGGAGGAATGCCTTCGTTATACCGCGACTCGCAAACAATTCGGCAAGCCCGTCGCCAGCTTCCAGGGCGTCCACTTCGCGCTCGCCGACATGGCGACGGAAATCGAGGCGGCCACGCACCTCGTGTATCACTCGGCGTGGCTGAAGCAGCACGGCCGGCCGTTCAAGAAGGAGGCGGCCATGGCGAAGCTGTACGCCTCCGAGCTCGCCATGCGCGCCACCACCAAGGCCGTCCAGCTGCATGGCGGCTACGGCTACACGACAGACTACCCAGTCGAGCGGATGATGCGGGATGCGAAGATCTGTGAGATCGGCGAAGGCACAAGCGAGATTCAGCGCATCGTGATCGCCCGCCAGCTGCTCGGAGACTTGGTTGACTAGCTCCTGCTACGGCACGTTCATCCCGAGATTCCGAACCAGAAACGCGACCCGATCCGCTTGCTCCTCGATGAGCTTGCTGGTCGGCTTGCCCGCGCCGTGCCCCGCCTTGGTTTCGATTTCGATCAATACCGGCTGTGGCCCTGCCTGCGCCGCCTGGAGCGCCGCCGTGAACTTGAAGGAATGCCCCGGCACGACGCGGTCGTCGTGATCGGCGGTCGTGACGAGCGTGGCGGGGTAGCGGGTGCCCGCCCGGATGTTGTGCAGCGGCGAGTACTTGTAGAGATAGGGGAACTGCGCCGCGCTGTCGGCAGACCCGTAATCCGTCACCCACGCCCAGCCGATCGTGAACTTGTGAAACCGTAACATGTCCATCACGCCGACGGCGGGAAGCGCCGCCCCGAATAGGTCGGGTCGCTGCGTGATCGCAGCTCCCACCAGAAGCCCACCGTTGGACCCGCCGGCGATGGCAAGCTTGGGCGTAGACGTGTAGCCCTGGGCGATCAAGAACTCGGCCGCCGCGATGAAGTCGTCGAACACGTTCTGCTTCTTGTCGTGCATCCCGGCCTGGTGCCATTCCTCACCGTATTCGCCTCCGCCCCGGAGGTTCGGGAGGGCGTACACGCCGCCCATCTCGAGCCACGCGAGCACCGCCACGGAGAAGGCCGGCGTGAGGCTGATGTTGAAGCCACCGTAGCCGTACAGGTAGGTCGGGTTCGAGCCGTCGAGCCGCAACCCCTTCTTGTGCGTGATGAACATCGGCACACGGGTGCCGTCCTTGCTTGCGTAGAAGACCTGCTTGGTCTCGTAGCTGGACGGATCGAAGTCGATCGTCGGCGCCTTGAATACGCTCGACGCACCCGTCTTGAAATCGTAGCGGAAGATCGTGGTGGGGTACAGGAACGACGTGAAGGCGTAGAACATCTCGTCGTCCTTCCGCTCCCCGCTGATGCCACCGATCGAGCCGAGCGTCGGGAGCTCGAGCTCCTTCACGGGTCGTCCGTCGAGCGCGAACAGGCGCAGCCGCGACGAGGCATCGTGCATGTACTGGGCGACGAATGTGTCGTGGATGATCTGGATCCCTTCGAGCACGTCCGCGCTCTGCGGGATGATCTCGCGCCAACGGGCGCGCTCGGCGTGCCGGGTATCGATCGCGATGACGCGCTTGCGGGGAGCGTCGAGGTCGGTGAGGAAGTAGAACACGGGCCCGTCGTTCCCCACGAACGAATAGCTCGCGTCGAAGTCGTCCAGCAGCCGCACCACTTCACCCGTCACCTTGGGGCGCTTCGCTTCCTTGAGGTCGAGGTAGTAGACCCGGTTCCGTCGATCGGTGCCGAGCCACACCTGCAACACCGCGTAGCGCCCATCATCGGTCACCTCGGCGTTCATTCCCCAATCGGGCTGGTCGGGCCGCTCGTACACGAGGACGTCCTGGGCCTGGTCGGTCCCGAGCCGGTGATAGTAGAGCTTCTGGAACCGATTGACGTCGGTGAGTGCCTTGTCCGTGGGCTCCGGGTACCGGCTGTAGAAGAACCCGGCGCCGTCCTTGGTCCACGAGGCTCCGGAGAACTTGATCCACTTGAGGTGGTCGGGGCGGTCCTTCCCAATCGCGACATCGCGCACACGGAACTCTTCCCAGTCGGAGCCGCTCGCCGACGTGCCGTACGCGAGCAGTCGCCCGTCATCCGACACCGCGAGGGTGGAGAGCGCCACCGTACCGTCTTCGGACAGGAGGTTCGGGTCGAGCAGCGTCTCCGGCTGCGTCGTGAGCGACGCCTGTTTGTACAACACCGATTGATTCTGAAGACCGTCGTTCTTGAAAAAGAAGTAGCGGCCTCCCTTCCGGAACGGCGTGCCGTATTTCGGATAGTTCCAGAGTTTCGTCAGTCGGTCACGAATGGTCGTGCGCGCCGGGATGGCGGCCAGGTAGGCCTCCGTCAACCGGTTCTGCGCCTCGATCCAGGCGCGGCTTTCGGGCGAGTCCGGGTCCTCGAGCCAGCGGTACGGATCGGGCACTCTGGTCCCGTGATAATCATCGACGACGTCGCTCTTGCGAGCTGTTGGATATTGGAGCGTCTGGGCACCGGCGGGTGCCGCGCTCGTGAAGATGCCGGTCAGGAAGAACCCTCCCGCGAGGGAACGGAGCAAGGAAGTGGTCATTTGCCTGATAAATCTCGGGGCAGTTGACGTAAGTTGCAAGCCCACTTATATTTACAACATGCATTGGATCTCGGGCCTGTCCGCGCTTCGTGGCGTGCTCCTCACGCCGCCCGCGGACGACCAGTCCAATCGGTTCAGCTCATCCTCAGCCGATCTGCTTGGCATGAGTTCTTGCTGGAACAATCGTAGGATCCCGACCGGCTGTTGGCCGACCGGGGTCGAGGGCACTTGCTTTGAAACGGGAAATACTCATCAGCGGGACCGCACGCGAGACGCGCGTCGCGATCCTGGAGGACGACCGCCTTGTTGAACTCCTGGTGGATCGTCCGGACGCCCGCCGCATGGTGGGCGATATCTACCTCGGCACGGTCGAGGCCGTGCTTCCGGGGATACAGGCCGCGTTCGTCAACATCGGGGCGGAAAAGAGCGCCTTTCTCCACGCCTCCGACCTGATCGAGGCGGAAGACGAAGACGAGCCGTCCGATCACGACGACGATAACGGCAATGGTGGCGGGAGCGGGGTGGCCAACGGCGGTACCCGCACGGCCCGGCGCCGGCTGCCGAACATCGCGGACGAGCTGAAGCGCGGCGAAGCCCGCATCGTCCAGGTCATCAAAGAGCCCATCAGCACCAAGGGGCCGCGCGTCACCGCGCAGATCTCCCTCGCCGGCCGGTTCCTCGTCTACATGCCGTTCGCCTCCAAAGTCGGCGTCTCTCGCAAGATCGAGAACAGGGAACAGCGCGCTAAGCTGCGCGAAATGGTGTCGAAGCTCGTCCCCAAGGAAGCCGGGGCGGGGGGCTGGATCATCCGGACCGTTGCCGAAGATCTCACGGAGCAGAGCTGCAAGCGCGAAATCGAACATCTGTACGGCCTGTGGAAGAAGATCAAACGCAAATCCGGCTCGGTCCGGGCGCCGGCGCTGCTGCAGCGGGAGACGTCGCTCACCCGCGGCATCATCCGCGACGTGTTCTCGGACAAGGTCGACTCGCTGCTGATGGATTCGAAGGTGCTGCACACCGAGGTAGTGCAGTACCTCAAACAGATCGACCCCGACTTGCTCGACCGTGTGAAGCTGTACCAGGCCGAGACCCCGCTGTTCGACGAGTACGACATCGAGGCGGAGATCCGGAGCCTCTTCAAGCCGCGGGTGGAGCTGCCCACCGGTGGCTACCTGATCATTCAGCCCACCGAGGCCCTCACCTCGATCGACGTGAACACGGGCCGCTACACCGGCAAGAAGGACCCCGAGAGCACCATCCTGAAGACCAATGTCGAGGCGGCGCGCGAGGTGGCGCGGCAGCTGCGGCTGCGCGACATCGGGGGCATCATCGTCGTGGATTTCATCGACATGGAATCGCGCGGCAATCGGGACAAGGTGCTGCAGGAGTTGCGCGCCTATCTGGGACGCGACCGGGCGCGCACCAAGGCGTTCGCCGTATCCGAGCTGGGGCTGATCGAGATGACGCGGCAGCGGGTGCGCCCGTCGCTGTGGCAGTCGATGACCGCCGAATGCCCCACCTGCCACGGCACGGGTCGGGTGTTCCGACCCGAGGTCGTGGTGCGGCGTATGGAGCGCTCGCTCAAGCGCGCCGGTGCGGAGCACAAGGAGCGCCAGCTCGCCGTGCGGCTGCACCCCGATGTGGCCCTGTACCTCGTGGAGCAGGAGCCTAACTTCCTGCGACAGCTCGAGAAGCAAACGGGGCTGGAGCTCGAAGTGCGCGACGACCCGATGATGCGGCTGGATGAATTCCGGATGATGGCCAAGCCCGCGGGCCGGGACGTGACCGAGCAGTATGCGGTGGCTTGACCGAACCCCAAGGCCCGATTAGAGTTCGCGACCAATGACCTACGCCATTTTTGCCACCGGTGGAGCCCAGTTTCGCGCCGAACCGGGAGTGACAATCAAAATCCCGCTGCTCGAAGCGGAGCCCGGCAGCAAGGTGACCTTCGACCGGATCCTCCTCGCGAGCGACGGCAAGCAGGTGCATGCCGGAAAGCCGGTCGTGAAGGGCGCTAAGGTCACGGCCGAGGTGGTGCGGCACGGGAAGGGCGAAAAGATCAAGATCTATCGGTTCGCGCGGCGCACCGGATATCGGCGCCACGCCGGGCACCGGCAGCCGTTCACGGAAGTGAAGATCGCGGACGTCAAGCTCAAGGACTGAGTGACGCTGGTATGGCACACAAGAAGGGTGTCGGTTCCTCCCGCAACGGCCGCGACTCCGGGCCCAAGTACCTCGGCGTGAAGCGCTTCGCCGGGGAGTTCGTCACCGCGGGGACGATCATCGTGCGGCAGCGGGGCACGAAATTCCATCCCGGGACGAACGTCCGGCGCGCGTCCGACGACTCGCTGTTCACGGTCGTGGACGGCCAGGTCAGGTTCGAGCACAAGAACAAGAAGCGATTCCGGGTGAGCGTACACCCGGTGGCGGCGGCGAAGAACTAGGGCCGTGTAGAGCGATCAAAAGGCGGTCGAGGTGAGAACCCCGACCGCCTTTCGCGTTTACCGCCCCTAGTACGTAGGTGGCAGTTTCCTGTAGCGCTCAAACAACTCCGTCTGGCGGCTCTTGAGCGGAATCTCCTTCCCCCGAATCAGCACGTGCTCCACGCCCGTCGTGAACTCGAACGGGTCTCCCGACCAGACCACGACATTGGCCACCTTGCCGGGCTCGAGCGAGCCGTAGCGATCCGCCACACCGAAGATCTCCGCCGGAGCCAGGGTCACGGCGCGCAGCGCCTGGTCCCACGTCATGCCATATGACACGGCATTCCCAGCCTGCTGGCGCAGGTTGCGTGACTTGTGGGTGTCGGGCTCGAGCAGCGCGACCTTCACGCCGGCCTTGGCGAGTACCGCGGCGTTGTCGTAGCGGATGCCGAGCGCGTCGTAGCTCGGGATGTTGTTCAGCGGCTCCACCAGCACGGGGACGCCCGCCGCCGCGATCGCCGGCGCGATCTCCCAACCCTCCGCCGCACCGGTGAGGATCAGCTTGAGCTTGAACTCCTTGGCGAGCCGCAAGGCGGTCTCGATGTCGCTCCGCCGATTGGCATAAGCGATCAATGACACCCGCGCATGGAGCACCGGCAGGAGAGCCTCCAGATCCGCGGCCGACGCCGACAGCGGGCGCATCTGCGCGCGACCGAAGTCGACCTTGCGCCGCTCGTACTCGAGCGCGTCGCGGAACACGCCGCGCAACCGGTCCGCCACCGCCGCCCGCGAGCCGCCGGCATTGTCCTTGGCCCGCTCCGACAGGTCGGCCACGACCCCGACAGGGGACTTCACCAGCATCTGCTCGATCGTGGCTCCGTCCAGGTCGATCAGCGCCGCCTGGCCGCTCACGAGATTGCCGGTCGGAACGGCGAGGGCGGTGGTGATCCCTTCGATGCGCGTGACCGGGATGAGCGTCGAGGCCGGGTTGATTCCCTCCGCCACGTTGAAGGCGGCCGCGATGGTGTCGCCCTGCACACTGGCCTCGCGCGTCCCCGGCACCGCGCTGATCTCCACGAGGCCGATCTGGCCGGTTCCGTCTATCAGCCCGGGCGTGATCCATTTTCCGGAGGCGTCGATGCGCGTCGCCCCGGAGGGAATCGACACATTCGTTCCCACGGCGGCGATCCGGCCATCGCGGATCAGCACGCTGGCATTCACGAGTTTTGGGCCGGAGACGGGATACACCGTCCCACCGGTGATGGCGATGGTCTGAGCCAGTAGTAATAGCGCGATCATCGGTCGCTCCCGGGCGCGGGCACTTCGCCCAGCTCGAAATCGGTGCGCGGTTGGTGCGCGGGATCGGCGCGGTCGTACACGAGCCAGCCGTCGTTGTAGACCTGCACGGCCTTCGAGTACACGGAGAACGGATCGCCGGACCACACCACCACGTCGGCCATCTTGCCCGGCTCGAGCGTGCCGACGATCGAGTCGAGCCCGACGGCCCAGGCAGGGTTGACGGTGATCCAGCGGAGCGCCTGATCGCGGGTGATCGGAATGCCGGAGCGCTGCCCGGCATACATCGCCTTGGCGGCCTCCTGGTTGAGCCGTTGGATGCCGCCCGGGTCGTCCGAATGGATGATCGGCCGCCCGCCCGCCTGTTGGTTCAGGGCGGCGTTCTGCTGGATGCCGTCCATCGCCTCTTCCTTGAACCCCCACCAGTCCGCCCACACCGAGACCGATGTTCCTTCCTTGGCGAGCAGGTCGGCGATCTTGTACGACTCCACGGCATGGTGGAACGAGCGGATCTTGAAGCCGAACTCGCGCGCCAGGTCGAGCATCTGCGCCATCTCGTCGGCCCGATAGCAGTGGTTCTGGACGTACATATTGCCGCGCAACACTTCGGCCAGCGACTCCGAGCGCAGGTTCCGCTCCGGCGGGTCGCCCTTGTGATCCTTGTTCCAGGCGTCCCACCGGCGCCGGTACGACTCTGCCTGGATGAACGCGGCGCGGTAGCCCGCCATGTTGCCCATGCGTGTCGAGGGACCGCCCTTTCGGCCGTACACGCGCTTGGGGTTCTCGCCGCAGGCCATCTTCAGGCCGTAGTGGGCGCCGGGGAACTTCATCTCCTGCACTGTGCGCGCCGGAATGAGCTTCAGGATCGCGCTCCGTCCCCCGATCAGGTTCGCCGAGCCCGGCAGCGCCTGAATGGTGGTGATGCCGCCGGCGATCGCCAGTGGGATCTGCGGGTCCTGCGGCCAAAATGAGTGCTCGGCCCAAACCTCGGCCGTCACCGGCGTCGTCGCTTCGTTGCCGTCCGACTCGGCATCGGTCCCCGGCGCGGCGTACACGCCGAGGTGCGAGTGATCGTCGATCAGCCCAGGCGTCACGTACTTGCCCGTCCCGTCCACCACCACGGCTCCGGGGGGGGCGTCGACCTTCGCGCCCACGGCCACGATCCGCCCGTCCTTGAGCACGATCGAGCCGTTAGGGATCTCCTGGCCGGTCGCGGTCATGATCGTGACGTTGCGGATCAGGACCGGCGGGTTGGGATGTCGCGCGTACGTGGACGGGTACTGTGGTCGCTCGACGCTGGTGCTCTCCGACTTCGCGGCCGAGGGCGCGGCCGCTGGCGCGGCGGGCGCGGCAGGCGCGGGCGCCTGCGCGGCGCTCGTCCCCTTGCTGGCCGACACACACGCGCCTGTGAGTGCGAGCAGCAGAGACAACGGTGGCCGCATGCTGCAATCCCTCCGGGTTGTGGTCTACTTGACGAGCTCGATGACCACCGGTTGACCGACGAATTCCTGCTTTATCACTCGGTGCGGCGAATCGACGGTGACGTACAGGACGAACGGGAACTTCGAGCCGGTCACGTCGACGCGATACGCCTGGAACGTGCCGGCGGGAACGACCACGCTCTCCGGCTGCCCCACCTTGAACGTGAGGACCTTGGTGCTGACCTCGGAGGGCGTGAAGACGGTGAGCTTGAGCATTGCTCCCGGGGCCAGGGCCAGGGACGACCCGACGAACGGAGCGACGTTCTCGTCAACGATCCCTGCGGGCACCGCCGTATCGACGGGGAATTCCTGCAGGGTCCCGTCCGCCTGCGGTACCACGCTTTTGCCCTTCACGCGCCCGCCGGCATAGATCAAGTGGGCTTCGCCCTTGACTCCCTGCCGGGTCATGACCTGGTCGAGCCGCCGCGCCGACGCATCGGTCGCCGAAAACACCACGGTGGTCTGCTGCTCGAATGCGCCACCGCCCAATTTCGAGCGCTCCGCGTATACCACGGAATCGCCCGACTGCCGGATGTCCGCTACGGTGAACCCGAGCGGCTTGCCTTGCATCAAGACCTGGGAGCTGTCGGTGCGTGAGCCGAGTTGAGCCGGATCCAACGTCACCGGTGCCGTCGACGGGCTCAGATCGGCCAGCGTCATTGGCTTGCCATCCACATCCACCAGTCGAACGGGGGCGATCCCCTGGAGTCGCTCGTAGAGCTTGGCGGCGTCGCCTATCACGACGATGGTGAGCGCGCCGCGCCGGTACAGCCGGGCGGCCGCCGCCCGCGCCTGAAGGGCGGTCACGGCGCCCAACCGGTCGCGGTACAGCCGTAGGTAGTCGTCGCCCAGGCCGAGCAGCTTCACGTTCGACACCTGGCCCGCGATCTGGCTCGGCGTCTCGATGGTGAGTGGGAACGTGCCGACGAGGAATCCCTTCGTGGCCGCGAGCTCCGAGTCGGGAATCACCGCGGTCCTGATCCGATCGATCTGATGCAGTGTCTCGCGCAAGGCGCTGTCCGCCACGTCGGTGCGGACCTCCGCGGTCGCCTGCCAGTAGCCCAGTCCGCGGTAGCGATGGAGGGAGGCGTAGGCGCCGTACGTCCAGCCTTTCTGCTCCCGCAGGATGAGGAACATCCGCGAGTCCGCCCCGCCGCCCAGGACCTGAGTAGCGACGCGGCCGGGATAATAGATCGGGTCGGTCGGCAGGATGGTCGTGTTGCCGAGCGCAATGTTCGCCTGCGCCGAGCCCGGCCGGTGCACGAGCAGGATGTCTGTCGCGACCCGCGTGGCGGGAGCGGGCAGGGCAGGGCTCGACGGCGGCGCGCCGCGCCAGCCAGCGAACGCCTTGGCCGCAAGCTCCCGCACCTGAGCGTCGGTCACGTCTCCCGCGACCACGAGCAGCGCGCCGACCGGCCGCAGCCGTTGCCGACTGAACTGGATGACGTCGTCGCGGGTGACGGCCCCATAGCTCTCGCGCGTGGCGCTCCGGCCATAGGGGTTGCGGCCGTAGATCTCCTTCCCGAAGAACCGCTGCGCCACCGTGCCCGGCTGGGACAGCTGCAGCGCGAGCGCGGACAGCGCGCGCGTGCGCGCCAGCTCGAGCTCGCTCGCTGGGAAGGTCGCATGCAGCGTCACGTCCCCCAGCAGATCGAACACGAGCCCCACCTCGTCGCTCAACGCATCGGCCGAGATCGTGAGGAAGTCGTCTCCCGAGGACGCCGAAAGCGATCCGCCCACCCCTTCAATCGTCGCCGCGATTTGCTCCGCGCCGCGACTCTCAGTGCCCTTGGAAAGGAGCTCCGCCGCCAGATCGGACAGTCCCTCCTTGCCCGCCGGGTCATAGATCCCGCCGGCGCGGAAGGAGAGGGTCACTGAGACCACCGGCTGCTCGTGGTCCTCGATCACAACGAGCTCTAGTCCGTTGGGGAGCGTCGCCTCCTTGAACGGCGGGAAGCGGACGGGCGTGAGAGGCGCGGGCTTAGGCGCCGTCGGGGGGAATCCCTGGGCGGACAGTCGGACCGTGGGACTGACGGACAGGGCAAGCAGCAGCGCCACCGCGCGCTCGGTCCGCTTCATTGCGTTCCCCCGCCCGCCGCCGCGGCGGGCTTCACAATGATCACCACCGCGTTCGCCGGATCGAGATACTTCGCCGCGGCCCGACGGACATCCTCGGCGGTCACCGCCATGACGTGGTCCAGGTCGGTGTTGATCTCCGCGAGCGACGGATGGAACATGTCATAGTGATGCAGCTCCTCCGCCTTGCCCAGCGTGGTCTCACGAGTGTGCACGAAGCCCGCGCGAAAGGTGTTCTTCGCCTTCGCCAGCTCCTCCGGCGTGACGCCGGCCACACGGATGCTGTCGAGCTGGGCCGTGACCAGGGTGTCCAGCTTGAGCGGGTCCACGCCCTGGTTGGCGATGGCCAGGACGAGCAATACGCCGGGTCCGCGCCGCGACTCGAACGGGTTCATGATCACCTGGGTGCCGAGGGCAGCCTGGTCGCGCCGCACGACTGCGACGTTCAGGCGGGAGCTCTCTCCCTGGCCCAGGATGACGTTCAAGAGCTCGAGCGCGCGCGTGTCCGGGTCGGCGTGCGGCGGCGCGCGATAGATGCGCAGCACGGCCGGCAGATTGGCGTGCGCGTCGGTCACCTCGCGCCGCCCGATGCCCGGTGAGACGCGGCCGGTGCAGCTCACAGGAGGCGGCGCGGTGTGGCGCGGGATCTCGCTGAAGTACTGGTTCACGTAGCGCCGCAGCTCGAGCGGCTTGAAGTCGCCCACCACGACCAGCGTGGCGTTGTTGGGGGCGTAGTACGTATCGAAGAAGGCCTTGACGTCGGAGAGCTGGGCGGCGTTGAGGTCGTCCATCGAGCCGATGACCGTGTGCGCGTAGGCGAAGCAGCCGGCGCTGTCGAACGGCCAGGTCATGCCTTCGATGAACGCCGGCGAATACGGCTGATTGTCGATCCGCAGCCGGCGCTCTTCCTTCACCGTCTCCCGCTGATTGTGGAAGTTCTCTTCCGTGATGGCGAGCGACCGCATGCGGTCCGCCTCGAGCCAGAGCGCCAGGTTCAGGCGATTGGAGGGCAGCGTCTCGTAGTAGTTGGTGCGGTCTTCCGCGGTACTGCCGTTGTCCGAGCCGCCGGCGCGCGAGATCAGCTGGAAGTGCTCGCCTTTCTTCACGTGCGCCGAGCCCTCGAACATCATGTGCTCGAACAGGTGCGCGAAGCCGGAGCGGCCCGCCCGCTCGTTCCGCGAACCGGTGTTGTACCACACGTCCACCGTCACGATGGGCGTCGAGTGGTCCTCCGAGTAAATCACGCGCAGGCCGTTGGGCAGGGTGAACGCTTCGTAAGCAATCTGGCCGGCCTGTCCGAGCAGTGCGGGAGCGAGCGAGGCGCCGAGCAGCAGCACGCCTCCGACAAGGGACGGGACGCGCATGCGACCTTTCATTGGGCGGTCGGAACCACGGGTCCCGACTGCACCAGCTCGAAGGAAAAGCCCCCTTCCAGGGTCTCGCCCTTCACCACGCGCCGGGGCCCGCTGCGCGTCGCGTAGATCCGGAAGCCGCCGCTGCGCAACGGCAGCACGTCGAACCGGCCCGCGGGGACCTCGATCGTGGTGGGCGACTCGGCCACGAAGGTGAGCGCGACGAGCGAATCGTCGAATTCCTTGTACGCCGGGAGGGCGAGCGAATCGCCCGGCATGGCGTTCGAGACAGCGCCCGCGAGGAACACGTAGTCCGAGAACACGGTGCCGGGGGCGAACGGCCGGCTCACGGGAATGATCTTCACGCCGCCGCTCCTGGTCCCAACGCGACGGCGACCGAAGACCTCTCCCCGCTTCACCTCCAGGTCGTGCTCCACCATCACGGTATCGCTGCGCGGCGAAAAGAGGTCGATGTGGTGGAAAGTGGAGAGGGGCTGGCCGGTCAGCCGGTCGACCACGATGCGCAGCCGCTCCTCCTCGACCGGCCGAAACTCCGACGTCGCGGTGTAGACCACTTCCTGGGTCGTCTCGAGCGGACGGATCTCGTATTGCCACACCGCCCACCCCCGCTCCTCCCCACGCAGGCGAAACACGAACGAGTCGCGCGTCGCAGGGACCTGGGCGATGTCGAACTGGAGCGACTTGGGGCGGGGCTGACCGGACGTCTGAGCGGCTGCAGCCGACATGAGCAGGGGGCTAGCGAGCAGCGGGAAACAGAGCCAGCGCATTGGTCTCGAGAATCGCCTTCTTGTGCGGGTCGCTGAGCGGCAGCGCCAGGAACTGGTCGATGTTGTTCCGCATGTCCTTCACACCCGGACTCGGCCAGTCGGTGCCCCAGAGGACCCGATCCGCCAGCTCCGAGAGACGCGGAAAGTACTCCAACAACCGAGCGGGCGGTATCCCGGAAACGTCGAGCCGCATTCCGCGGTGGCGTCGCAAAACGAAAAACGCCTCCTCCATGTACAAGGGGCGGCCGCCGTGTGCCATCACGATGCGGAGATCGGGAAAATCGATCGCCACGTCGTCGAGCTCCATCGGGTTGCCGTACTTGGAGCGCGCCCCGGGGAAAATACTGGTGCCGGTGTGGATCATCACCGGCAGCCCGCGCTCCTCGCACCGCCGGTAGATCTTCCCGAGGGCGTCGAGCCCGTCCGTGTACGCGTTGGCCGCCATGCCCTGGTGCGGCGGATGGATCTTGACGAGCCGGATGCCCAGGTCGGCGAGCCGGTCCACGTCGCCCGCCGGGTCTTTCGTGAAACGGGGGTGCACGCCCCCATAGGGCATCAGACGCTCCGGATCGGCCTGCGCGTACTTCGCGGCGAAGCTGTTGCTCGCATCGGTGAATCCCATCACGTCGGGCGAGGGGTAATTCACCAAGCCCACCCGCCACACGCCCGCGCGGTCCATGATCTGGAGCAATGCGCGCGGGTCGTCCATCACCTGGATCATCAAGTCCCGATGGGCATCCTGGCCGCGCCACATGATCTCGAGCACGTGGGGCTTGAGCTCGCGCCACGGCTGCACGTGGATGTGGACGTCGGTGATGCGACTCGGTGAAAGAGGGGTTGCCGACGGAGGGCGGCTCATGGGGCGCAGAAACTACCGTATGACGAGGGTGCATTCAACCACACGTGCGGGACTACGACCCCGCCGCGCCGAGCCGCTGCAACACCGGGAGTTGCGCGGCCGCCACGGAGCGGCGTCGTGACCCCCCGTTGCTTGAGTGCAGCATGGAGGTGCGGAACTTGCGCCGACGCCGCAGGAACCGAGAACCTCGACAACACCCGGAGGCTGCCCATGAACGACACCGTTCCGCACACCCGCGGCGCACAAGTCCCGGCGAACCGCGAAAACCGGCCGCTCCGGCGGTCCGCCGCCGTCGGCGTGCTGTGGTGCATGGTGTTCATGGCGTCGTGCAACGAGCGTCCTCTTTCGTCGCCCGCTCCGGCGAGTGCCGTGGACGCGCTGGCGGTGAGCGGAGGGCCGTTCACGTTCGAGAACTTCGAGCTTGGCGCCGCGACGGGGACGGTGTGCCCGGGCTCGTCGGCGTGCACCAACGGCGCCGCGGAGCCGGCGATTCGCGCCGACAACACAGGGACGTTCTACGTCTCGTCCGAGCTCGGCCTCTCGTCCGGTACGCTGGCCTGGAAGTCCACCGATGGCGGGCTGCATTACACGGCGCTGACTTCGCCGAACCAAATCTCCCAGGCGGCCGGGGGCCTCGCAACCGGAGGCGGCGACACCGACCTCGGCGTCGCCCCGCAGGCAAACGCGAGCGGCGTCCACAACGTCTACGTGGCGAGTCTCAGCCTGGCCAATGTCACGGTGAGCACCAGCCAGGACGGCGGGAAGACCTGGAACAAGAACGTCCTGAGCGCCACCATTCCCGGCGACGACCGCGAGTGGATCGCCGCCGATCAGGCGACCAAAGTCTGCATCTCGTATCACGACATCGTGACCTTCAATATCGATGTGAACTGCAGCTTCGACGCCGGCGCCAGCTTCACGCAGCCGGGGTCGGCGATCGACGCCGCGCACGCGTTCCTGTTGCAGGAAAACTCGACGGGCAACCTGGTGATCGACCCCAACTCCCACGTCATTTACCAGGTGTTCAGCGGCATCGCGAACGCCACCGAGGCGGTCCTTCCGACCAACTTCCACGCCGTGTGGATCGCGATCTCGCGCGACGGCGGTCAGACGTTCACCGACAAACCCGTCTACGTGAATCCGAACACCTCGGTCTCCTACGGCCACCAGTTCATCAACGCGAGCGTGGATCAAGCGGGCACGATTTATGTCGTGTACAACGATAACCACAACCTCTTCTACAGCTTCTCGACGAACGGCGGGCTGACCTGGACCGGGCCGATCCAAGTGAATCAGGCGCCGTCCGCCACGGCGATCATGCCGTGGAGCGTGGCCTGCAACCCGGGCCAGCTGAACATCGTGTGGTATGGGACGTCGTTCTACGACGGGACGACGGCGCCGGACAACTATCCAGCCTCTGCTGCGTGGTATGTGTTCTTCGCCCAGAACCTCAACGCCGCCATGGCCGGCAGCACGTTCACGCAGGCCGCGGCCACCCCGATCATCCACTACGGTGGGGTGTGCGAGAGCGGGGTGGGTTGCACCGGCAACCGGGACCTATTCGACGACTTCGGCATCGCGGTATCGCCGACGACGGGGGCCGCGTCCATCACCTACAGCGACGACCAGCCAGGGAACACCGGGGCCGCCGACCACACCGCCATCGCGACGCAGACCGCAGGTCCCAAGATCTGCGCGGGTCCCTGAGCCGGCAGCGACATAACGAGCGCCTGAGGGCTGGGGAAGCGCCTCAGGCGCTCCAGCTGTAAAACCCCTTTCCTGTCTTCTTGCCCAGCTCCCCCTTGGCGACTTTGTCGCGCAGGATCTGCGGGGGCTCGAACTGCGGCTCCTGGAGCCGCTGGTGCAGGTATTCCGCGATCGCGAGCCGGACGTCGAGGCCGACGAGATCGGTGAGCTTGAGCGGGCCCATCGGGTGGTTGTATCCCAGCTCCATCGCCTTGTCGATGTCTTCCGCGGAGGCGACCCCGCGCTCGAGCATCCGCATGGCCTCGAGGCCGAGGGCCAGACCCAGCCGGCTGGACGCGAAGCCCGGCGAGTCCTGCACCACGATCGGCTCCTTGTCGAGAGCCCGCGCGAACGCGACGGCCCGCTCTACGGCGGCCGGCGACGCCCGCGGGTGCGTCACCACCTCGACCAGCTTCATCGCGTGCACCGGATTGAAGAAGTGTATCCCCACCACGCGGCCGGGGTCCTGGACGGCGGCGGCGATGTCGCCGACCGAGAGCGATGAGGTGTTGGTCGCGAGCAGCGCGTCCGGCGGCGCGGCCCGCTCCATCTCACCGAACAGCTGCTGCTTCACGCCCAGGTGCTCGTGCACGGCTTCGATCACGACTTCGGCCCCGCTCAACGCGGGCGCGAACTGGTGCTCCGCACGGAGCTGCGCCGAGACCGCGAAGCGTTCCGGCTCCGTGAGCTTTCCGCGCTTCACGGCGACGGCAAGCAGGTCGTTGAGTCGGCCGAGGGCGAGCGGCAGCACCTCGGCCCGGCTGTCGGTGAGACAGACCTCGAACCCCGCCAGTGCGACCGCGTACGCGATGCCCGCACCCATCGTGCCCGCGCCGACCACCGTCACGCGGCGTGTGGTCATGCGGCCCCCCCCCCATCCACGGCGCGGCGGCCGACGTCCGGGACGTTGGTG
>Ga0209761_1000135_pt1 | contig 39854 bp, 41 predicted proteins | sample GraSoi013_1_40cm_4_FD_185818 | JGI IMG/M metagenome (GOLD analysis project Ga0209761, IMG submission 185818) | Grasslands soil microbial communities from the Angelo Coastal Reserve, California, USA - Sample 09_25_2013_1_40cm (SPAdes) (version 2) | ecosystem: Environmental > Terrestrial > Soil >... | reverse complement strand
GCGGCTCGCGAGCTGCCGTGCCGCGGCCGGGGAGCGTCCCACGATGGGAGCGATTTCGTCGAACGGGAGGTCGAACATGTCGTGCAGCACGAACGCGACCCGCTCGGCGGGCGCCAGGGTTTCGAGCACCACGAGCAGCGCGAGGCCGACCGAGTCGGCCAGGAGCGCGTCATGCTCGGGGTGGGTCCGGTCCTCGCGGCTCACGGTCGGCTCGGGCACGTGCGCGCCCAGGGGCTCCTCGCGCCGCACCTTGCGTGAGCGCAGCATGTCCAGGCACACCCGGGCGACGACCGTCGTCAGCCAGCCCCCGAGGTTCTCGACTCCGCTCGTGTCAGCGCGGCTGAGCCGAATCCAGGCTTCCTGGACGGCGTCGTCCGCATCGGTCCGCGAGCCGAGCATGCGGTAGGCGACGGCCCGGAGGTGACTCCGGTTCTCCTCGAATCGCTCCACCAGCCATGCGTGTCCTTCCATCGGTCTCATTCCTCGACCCATCTAGACAGGAAAGAGGACACCGAGGGCACGGCTTGGCGGTCGCAGCGCCCACGATGCGACCGCGAGACCAGCCAAGCACCCTGTCACGACCACGTGCCATACACCACTGAAAACGCGAGGAGTGCGGTGGTTGCCCAATAGCCGATCACTTTCATCTTCATAGTCGTGTATCCCTGGTCCATCGGTCACATGCCCTCGACCCGTTCCGTCATAGGAGTGACGACGGAAACCCCCACCAATGTGACAAGGAGATCAAGATGAGCGAGCAATACCTGGCCCCTTTTATCAACTTTCAGGGCCGGGCCCGCGAGGCCATGGAGTTCTATCACAGGGTGCTTGGCGGCAATCTCGACCTGCAAACCCTGAACAAGCAAGGCGTACCCAAGCCGGCGAGCCCCGGGGATCGCATCAGCCACGCGCGGCTCGAGGCCGACGGCGGGCTCATTATCATTGCCTCGGACGGCCACCCCGACTACCCTGCCAAAGTCGGTGACAACCTGGCCATCGCGCTGGGCGGCACGGACAGAGAGCGGCTCACCAGAATCTTCAACGATTTGCGCGAGGGTGGCAGAATCCAGATGCCGCTGGCCAAGCAGCCCTGGGGCTCCGCCGTGGGCTGGCTCAAGGACAAATTCGGTATTGGCTGGACGGTCAGCATCGAGCAGGCGTAGCCCCGGCGAGCCGCACCACAGACGGGAGGACTCGTTGAGCCAGCAGCGCTACGAGTTGCAGCCGATCGGCTGGGTCGAGTCGCCGCTCGTAGACGATATGCAAGGGATGATCCGGGTCCAGGCTCATGCGCTCGCGGGCCAGAGCCGCGCCGCCCCTCGTACGCCGCTCGAATCACCGTGAGCGGCGCGCACGACCCGGGTGGCCACGGGATCGGAACCTGCGCCCGCCGCGAACAAATAGCGTAGGAGGAGCGCGGACGCCGCTTCCGGCAGTCCGGCGATGTTCGACATGCCGCCGCCCAGCACCACGACGTCGGGGTCGAGCACGTTGATCAGCGACGCGAGGGTGCGGCCGAGACGATCGTGGTATCGGCCCAGTGTCGCTGCCGCACCCGGGTCGCCGCCGGCCGCGGCGCGGACGATCTCGCGGCTCGACAGCGTGAGACCGGTATGCTCGGCGTGGTCGCGCTCGAACGCGGGGCCGGAGAGCCACGCTTCGACGCAGCCGCGCTTTCCGCAATAACAGGGCGGACCCGGCCACTCGTCGGACCCGAGCCAGGGAAGCGGATTGTGGCCCCATTCACCGGCGATGAGGTTCGCGCCCAGCAAGCAGCGGCCGTCCACAACGATCCCACCTCCGACTCCGGTTCCGAGGATGACGCCGAACACGACGTGCGCGCCCGCGGCCGCGCCGTCGGCGGCTTCGGAGAGCGCGAAGCAGTTCGCGTCGTTCATGAGCCTCACCGGGCGGTTGAGCCGCTCCTCGAGATCGTGTCCGAGCGGCCGACCGTTGAGCCAGACGGAGTTGGCGTTCTTCACGAGCCCCGTGTGAGGCACGACCGTCCCCGGGATGCCCACGCCCACCGTGCCGGCCTCGTCGGCCACGCGGTCGAGCTCCCACACCAGCCCCGCGATGGCGTCGAGCGACGCCGCGTAATCGCGTGGCGTGGCCACGCGTCGTCGGGCGATCTCCTGACCACCAGGCGCCAGCGCGACTGCTTCGATCTTCGTTCCGCCGAGGTCAATGCCGACGCGCACGGATATCGGGCCTACACTTGCGCGAAACCGCCAGCGACCAACAATTCCCCCTCCCGTGATGTGTCGCTGCGGTCGTCAGAATGCGAGAGGCGACAACGCGATCAGTGGCTGATCGCGAAGAACCACGCCGCGATGATCGGGCCCCTTGGGGGGCGGGCCCCCGGCGGCGGCGGTGGAGCGCCCGGGGCCGGCGCGGGCGCCGGGCCGTACTCCGGCTGGAAGAGGTACGCCACGTGCTTCACCGGATCCACGCTGATGGTCTTGGCGCCCCGCATGGTGGCGACCGTGGCCACCACGGTGTACCTGTCGGGCGCGTCCTCGTGCACGATGGTGACGGTGCTGTCGCGCCCCGCAGGGATGTAGATGAGCTTCTCTACTGGGTCCCACCCGAGGGCGTCCACTCCGTCGCCGTTCGCGATCGTCGCCACGATCTTCCCCGTGGTTGCGTCCACCACTACCGACGTCTTACTGCATCCGGAGAAGATCCGGTTGGTGGTGCGATCGTAGGCGATGCCCGTCGGGCCCTCGCACGGCGCGAGCGTCCACGATGCCAACACCTTCATCGTCTTGACGTCGAGCACCTGCATCGTGCTCGTGCCTTCGTTGTTCACGAAGATCTTCCCTTTGCCATCGCTCGCCGCGCCTTCCGGCCCGTTGTCCTCGAGCTGGGCCGTGCCGACGATGTCGCCGGTCTTGGCATCGAGGGCCACGGCGGTGCCGATGGGCCGGCTGTGATTCGTGAGGATGATCCGGTCGGAAAAGTCCTCGTACATGATGCCGTCGAGGCCGCCGGTTGCGACCGGAATCTTCTTGATCACCGCCAGGGTCTTGAGATCGAACATCGTCACCGTCGAATCGCCGCCGTTGGTGATGAACCCGCGCCCCGACTTGGGCGCCAAGGCGATGCCGTGCGTGCGCGGCGTGTCGGGAATGTCCGCTACGATCCTGCCGGTGGGACCGTCCACCACCATCACATGGGTCCCGCGCGACACGAACACCCTGCCCGTGCCAGGCTCGGCGGTCAGGTAATCGGTGCCGCCGTCGCCGCCGATCGAGACCTTCGCCGCCTTGAACGTTTGCGCGGGGCTTACGCGGGGCCACGCCAGGGCCGAAGCCAGGAGCAACGCGGGAACGAAGAGTGACTGTTTGATCATACGGGCCGCCGCGGGTGGCGGCGCAGCCGTGCCGTGGCCTCGTCGATGCGGGCGATGTACGTCCGCATGGCCTCGCCGTGCGCACGCCGGGGCACGACGAAGTGTTGGTCGTCGGGGCGCGAGCTCTTCAGGTCGTCGACCATCAAGTCGCCCCCGTGTGCCTCGACCGCCGCTTCAAAACGCTCGACGGCCGTGAGCAGGTCCACCAGATCCTCGGGACTCTCGGTGCCGGTCACCGCGATGCCGCGGTTTCGCAGTCGAGCCGCGACGTCCGCCACCGCTGCCGCACGCTCCTCGGCTTCTTCGTCGTACTGCTCCATACCCCAACGCTCCTCCCTACAGTGCGCGCCGCAGCGCGGCGGCGAGCGTCTTGGCGTCGCCCGGCTCTTCGTGGCGACGGCCGTTGATGAAAAACCTGGGCGTGCCGCTCACGCCGCTCTTGGTGCCGCTCGCGACGTCCTCCCTCACCCGGGCCGCATGCACGTGGGCGACGAGCTCGCGCCGCACCCGCTCCGCGTCGAGCCCCAGCTCCCGCGCGTACCGCACCAGATCCTCGTCCGCGAGCGCCGCCTGCCGTTGGTACAGGAGATCGTGCATCTCCCAGAACTTCCCTTGCGCGGCTGCCGCCTCCCCGACCTCCGCAGCATGTTGGGCGTGCGGGTGCTCCTCACTCACCGGAAAATGCCGGAACACGAACCGCACCTTCCCTCCGAGCTGTTGGAGCGCCTGCTTCAGGTCCGCATAGGCGCGCCCGCAAAACGGGCACTCGAAATCGCCGTACTCCACGAGCGTCACCGGGGCATCCGCTGCTCCCAGGGCGTGATCGCGCGGGCCGACGGGCGGTGTGAGCAGCGCCATGGAGGTCGGTTCAATACTCTGCGAACAGGTCGTCCGGATAGCAGTACAGCCATTGCTCCCCCGGCTCCGCTGACGCGACCACCGCGTGCCCGCTCGAGCGCGCGTGCTTCGAGGCGTGGCGGTTGGGGGAGCTGTCGCAGCACAGCGTGGCGCCGCACTCCTGGCAGGTGCGCAAATGGACCCATGGCGCGCCCAGCTTGACGCACTCCGCGCATTCGCGGCGTTGGGCGTGCCGCACGGTCGTGATCGCACCGAGGTGGGCGCAGGTACCGTCTGACACCGTGGCCTCCCCTTACTCGTGCAGCACCCGGTGGACGGCAGCGATCGCGATCGACCCCTCGCCCACCGCCGAGGCCACGCGCTTCAAGCTCCCCGAGCGGACGTCACCGATCGCGAACACCCCGGGGCGGCTCGTCTCGAGCAGATGGGGAGCGCGGGCGAGCGGCCAGCGCGCGGTGGCCAGGTCCTCCGGCAACAGGTCCGGTCCCGTCTTGATGAACCCCTTGTCGTCGAGTGCGACGCAGCTGTCCAGCCAGTGCGTGCTGGGCACCGCGCCCGTCATGGTGAAGACATGCCGGATGCCGTGTGTTCCGAGGCGCCCGGTCTGGTTGTCGCGCCAGCCCACGCGCTCGAGGTGACCATTCCCCTCGAGGCTCACGATCTCCGTGTGCGCGTGGCGGACGATGGCGGGATGGTCTTCGATGCGGCGGATGAGGTAGCGCGACATGGTGTCGGCCAGGCCCGCCGAGCGGATCACCATGTGCACCCGGCGGGCGGCCTGGGCCAGGAACACGGCGGCCTGGCCCGCCGAGTTGCCGGCGCCAACGACGACCACTTCTTCACCGGCGCATAGCTGCGCCTCCATGAAGGTCGCGGCGTAATACACGCCCGCCCCTTCGAACCGCGGCAGGCCGTCGATCGGGAGCCGCCGATACTCGGCGCCCGTGGCGATGATCACCGCGCGCGCCGGCAGCCGCTGCCCGTCACCGATCTCGAGCGCGTACGGTGTGCGGTCGCAGCCGAGGCGTCGGGCCCCGCTTCCGATCATCAGCTGGGCCCCGAACTTCTGTGCCTGGTTGGTGGCGCGTGCCGCCAGGTCCAGACCGGCGATCCCCGTCGGAAAGCCGAGGTAGTTCTCGATCCGGGAGCTCGCACCGGCCTGGCCTCCGGGCGCGGTCGACTCCACCACCAGGACATCCAGTCCTTCCGACGCCCCGTACACCGCCGCGGCGAGCCCCGCGGGTCCCGCCCCGACGATGACGAGGTCGCGGACCTGGGTCTGATCGATCGCGTCGTTGAAGCCGAGGGCGTCGGCGATCTGTTGATTGGTCGGGTTCCGGAGCACGACCTCGCCGCACGTTATGACCACGGGGATGTCGGCGGCGGTGATGTGGAAGCGATCGAGCAGCTCTTGGACGCCGGTATCGCGGTCCAAGTCGAGCATGGTGTGGGGATGCCCGTTTCTGGTGAGGAACTCGCGGATGCGCAGCGTCCCCTGGCAATGCGTCGACCCGAGGACCACGACGTCGCTGACTCCCCGGGCGATCAATTCCACCCGGCGCAGGATGAAGGCGCGCATGAAAATGGCGCTCAGCTCGCCGTCGGTTTGGATGAGCGCCAGCAGGTCGTCGCGGCCGACCTCGACGACCTCCCCGTCCGCTCCCGCCCGGATTTGCGCGAGCCCGCGGCGGCCTGACAGCATCGTCGCTTCCCCCGTGAACATTCCCGGGCCGAACGACACCACGACCTCTTCACCTGCCGACGGGCGGACGATGTCGATCCGGCCTGCCACGACGGCGAAGATCCGCGCCGACTGCTCGCCCGCTTGCACCAGCACCTCGCCCTGCGCGACATGGCGGCGGCGCCCGTGCGCGGCGACGCGGGCGAGCTGCGCCGGTGTCAGCGTCGGATACACGCGGTCGGCACGCGGCCTGGGGGGCGGGGGCGGGGGCGGGGGCGAGAGGGGGGCAACGAGGGTCATGGCGTCACGCGCCCTGCTGGTGCGCTTCCACGAACCAGAGCCACTTGTCCACGCCGCGAGAGATCTCGGTGAGAATGTCGGCGCTGGCCGCGTCCTCGAGCTCGTTCATCTCCTCGATGCCGACCCGCACCGTGCGGCCGAACATGGCGAGCGCGTCCGACAGCGCCGCCACGTGCTCCGCGCCGGTAGAGAGCGCGAGGGGATAGTCGACGAGGGTGGAGCGCTCCGCGACGACCCCCACCGTACCCTCGGCGATTCCGCCGAGCTGCACGACTCGCTCGGCGAGCAGGTCCGCGTACTCCTGGACGTCCCCGGTGATCTCGTCGAACAGCTTATGGAGGGCGATGAACGTGGGGCCCTTCACGTTCCAGTGCGCCTGCTTGCACTGCGCCTGCAGATCGATGCAGTCGGCGAGGCGCTGGTTGAGCAGCGCGACCGCCTCCGCCCGACTGGCCTCCGGGAGATCGTTCTTCGTGGGATAGAGTCGCGGCGTGGTGGTGCTGGTCATCGTCGTCTCCTAGCGAGTGGGCCTCAACGGGTACCGCAGCTGCCTCTTCAATAATAGTCGAGACTCGCTCCGTCCGTGGGTCGCCATGGTTCTGACACGTTCCTAACTCCCCGCGAGTGCCCGTCTGAGGACTCCGCAGCCATAATATCGGACATGCTCCTCGCGGTGTGCGCCCTCCTCCATTGCTCCGACTCGACGCCGACCTACTCGGGCCGGGACCATGAGCTCGACGTGCGGATTCCGCGCTTTGAAGCCGAGGTCGTCATAGACGGCGACCTCGCCGAGTCCGTATGGGCCCGAGCCCCGCGGTTGACCGGGTTCTCGCAGTATTCCCCCAACGACGGCGTGCCGGCAGCGGACTCCACCCAGGCGCTGGTCTGGTACTCGGCCACGGCGATCTATTTCGGCATTCGCGCCTTCGAGCTGCACGGCCGTCCCACGACGACGTTGGCGAATCGCGACCAGATCTTCGGCGACGATAACGTGCAAATCCTGCTCGGCACGTTTCACGACGGGAAGCAGGCCTTGATGTTTGCCGTGAACCCGCTCGGCGTCCAAGGCGATGGCTCCCTGATCGAGGGCGCCAACGTCACCGCCAGCGGCTTCATCGGAAGCGCAGTCGCGGGACGGGAGCAACCCGACCTGAGTCCCGACTTCGTCTTTCAATCGCGCGGGCGCGTGACCGATTGGGGATACGAAGTCGAGGTGCGCATTCCGTTCAAGAGCATCCGGTATCAACCGCGCCAGCCGCAGGACTGGAGGCTGAACATCCTGCGCGAGGTGAAGCACTCCGGCTTCGAAGATTCCTGGTTTCCGGCGCGCCGCGCGAGCGCGACCTTCATTGGGCAATCGGGCAACCTGGTCGGCCTGAGCGGTATGCATCGCGGCCTCGTCATGGACTTGAATCCGGAGGCGACCGGGAAGGCGAGCGGTGCTCCCACCCCGAGCAGGGGTTATCAGTACGACGTGGGAGACCCCCAGGTGGGCGGCAACATCCGCTGGGGCGTCTCGGACAACCTCACCCTCAACGGCACGATCAAACCGGACTTTTCGCAGGTCGAATCGGACGCGGGCCAGCTCGCGTTCGATCCGCGGCAGGCGCTGTTCTTTCCGGAGAAGCGGCCCTTCTTCTTGGAAGGAAGCGAGCTGTTTCAAGTGCCGCAGAACCTGATCTACACGCGTCGCATCGTCCAGCCGGTGGCGGCGGTCAAGCTCACCGGGACGACCTTCGGCACCGACATCGGTCTGCTGTCGGCCGTCGACCAGAAGTTCGCGTCGGCGACGGGCACGGAGAATCCCATTTTCACGATCCTGCGGGCCCAGAAGAGCCTGGGCCGAGACTCGCGCGTCGGCCTCGCGTATACCGATCGGATCGAGGGCGGCGATTACAACCGCGTTGCGGAGGTCGACAGCCGGCTCGTCTTCAAGGAGATCTTTGGACTCAACCTGCAGCTCGCCGGCAGCCGCACGCGAGTCGGAGGAGTGACCACGACCGCGCCGCTGTGGCTGAGCCAGCTCACGGTGCAGCATCGCATCTTGGGTCTGCGCAGCCTGTTTGCCGGCATCTCGGACGAGTTTCGCGACGCGAGTGGATTCATCAGCCGGGCGGGGATCGTGCACTCGTACGTCGATCCGAGCTACACGACCTATGGCGGGCCCGGGGCGTTGCTGCAGCGGTTCACGGGCGACATCCTGGTGGATGGGATCTGGCAGTATCAGAACTTCATCCACGGGCGCCACCTGCAGGACAAGAAGCTGCACTTGAACGGCAACGCGGCGTTGCGCGGTGGGTGGAACGTCGGCGCGGGATATTTCGTGGAATCATTCGGCTACGATTCCGCCCTCTACGCCGACAAGCGTCTCGAAGTGCCACACGCCGGCGGCGTCGACACGGTGCCGTTCACGGGGCAGCCCACGATCGTGAACGGCGAGTACATCGTCCAGATCGGGACGCCCCAGTGGAAGCACTTCAGCGGCAGCGGCTACTTCCTGCAGGGCCACGATGAGAACTTTTTCGAGTGGGCCTCGGCCGATTTGCGGCTGCTGAGCGTGGACCTCTCCTACCGCCCCACGGAGCGGCTGCGCAACAGCCTCAGCTATTACTGGCAGCAGGTGAATCGCCGCACCGACGGCAGCCTGGTGAATGTCGGTCGCGTGCTCCGGGCCAAGCTCGAATACCAGCTGTCGCGTCCGCTGTTCATCCGGGTAGTCGGCCAGTATATCCAGGACAAGACGGACTCGCTGCGGGACGACTCACGCACCGGCGCGCCGATTTTCATCGTGGGACCAGACAGCAGCCTGACTCGCGCCGCCGCTTCGCACAGCAATCGCTTCCACGCCGATCTGCTGCTCAGCTATCAACCGGTACCGGGGACGGTTGTGTTCGCCGGGTACGGCAGCAACATGATGGACGAGGACGCCTTCGAGTTCCGACGTCTCACGCGGACGGACGACACCTTCTTCCTCAAGCTGAGCTACTTGTTCAGGCTCTGAACCTCAGTGCGGCGACCCGTGTGGGTTCTCCTCCCGGGCTGTGTGGCGACATCGGTTTCCCCCGGTACATTGTGCGGCGGAGCCGAGGCACGCTGTTCAACCGATGCCACGAGCGCCCATGCCTCCAACGCTGATCCTGCTCATTGGAATGGCCACGATCCTCGGGGCGATCCTCCTGCTCCGGCTGAACGCGTTCCTGGCGCTGATCACCGCCGCGATCGTAGTCAGCGTGCTCGCGCCCGGCGAGCCTGCGGTGAAGATCGCTCGCGTGGCCGAGGGCTTCGGTCGCACGGCAGGCAGCATCGGGGTCGTCATCGCACTGGCCGCGATCGCCGGCAAGGCGATGATGGACAGCGGGGCGGCGGACCGGATCGTCAAGGCGTTCCTCGCGTTGCTGGGCGAGAAGCGAGGCGCGACGGCCCTGTGCGCCACCGGCTACGTACTGTCGATCCCGGTGTTCTTCGACACGGTCTTCTATCTGCTCGTCCCCTTGGCCCGCTCGATGTACGGGCGCACCAACCGCAACTATCTCAAGTACATCATGGCCATCGCGGCCGGCGCGGCGGCTACGCACACGCTGGTCCCACCCACCCCCGGACCGTTGGCGATCGCCGGTACGCTGGGCGTGGACCTCGGGACCATGGTCCTGGTCGGCCTGGTCGTGGCGTTGCCCGCGGCTGGAGTCGGTTTGCTCTACGCGGGATGGGTGGATCGCCGGATGCCGGTGGTGCCTCGCGAGAACCCTGGTGGAGGTGCCGCCCCGTCGGCAGGCACGCACCCGCTCCCCGGCCTCATCCCCTCGCTCCTTCCCATCGTGCTGCCCGTGCTGCTGATATCGTCGAACACGGTCGTCGTGTCCATGACGTCGCGGGCAGCAGTGCACACCACGGTCTGGTCCGCGCTGTCGCCCTACACTGCGATCATCGGCAACGCCAACCTGGCACTGCTCGTATCCGCGGTCGTCGCCATGGGCGTCTACGCGCGGCAGCGCGGAGCGAGCCGGGCCGACCTCGCGGAGATGGTGGAGACGTCCTTGATGAGTGCCGGCCTGATCATCCTCATCACGGCGGCCGGCGGGGCGTTCGGGGCGACGCTGCAGGCGGCGCAGATCGGGCCCGTCATCGAGGCTGCCTTCGGGGCCCGCGGCTCGGGCTCCGGCATGGCGCTGCTGCTCCTCGGGTTCGCCGTCGCTAGCCTGATGAAGATCGCCCAGGGATCGAGCACCGTCGCGATGATCACGACCGCGGCGATGCTCGCGGCGATGATCCCCGGACCCGGGGCGCTCCCCTTCCACACCGTCTACGTCGCCACGGCGATCGCGAGCGGGTCGCTCGTCGGTACTTGGATGAACGACAGCGGGTTCTGGGTGTTCTCGAAGATGGGCGGAGTGACGGAGATCGAGACCCTGAAGTCGTGGACGCCCCTGCTGGCCGTCGTCGGCGTCACGGGCATGGTGACGACGCTCGTGCTCGCGGTGCTGGTGCCGCTGCGCTAGTGCTGTTCCAACTCGATGGCACTGGCAGCCGAGTTTCTCCCTCACCCCGAGCTTGCGCCCGGGGTCAGTGGCTCGGGTCGAGGATTGACACCCTCCGCAACCGTATGGTACTACTCGGCAAGACCTCAGGAGCTATTATGCCGGATGATATGGGAGCTTTCCGCGTAGACGTCGAGATCGAGAACCCTGCCCGCCCGGGCGAGCGACGCACCTTGAGATCCGTCCTGGTGGATACCGGTGCGGAACTGTCGTGGGTTCCGGCCGGGATTCTCGAATCGTTGGGCGTCGAGCGCAACAACAAGTGGCGCTTCCGTCAGGCCGACGGCACGATTCTGGAGCGATGGACTGGCGGTGTGTCCGTCTACGTAGTCGGGAAGCGGGCGGCGGACGAGGTGGTGTTCGGAGAGCCCGGCGACCTCGTATTGCTCGGCTCGCGCACCCTGGAAGGGCTCAACTTCCGGATTGAGCCCGTCACCAAGCGATTGATAGACGCCGGCCCCGCGCCCGCCGCGGCGGCGGCGTAGACATGCACAGAAGGCTCGATGCTCCGCCGCTCGATGCAGTTCTTGGCTCGGCAAGCGCTGTAGCCGCCGGCCGACTGGCCGGTGAGGGACCCGCGGGAAGGCTGCCCCTCACCCCGGACAGGCTGCGCGAGGAGCCGAGCGGCAACTTGTTCGGCCTGACGCAGAACGTAGGCATGGGCTGGAGCCCCCAGGCCCTCGAGGGTCCGCAGTACGTCATCGTGAGCACTCACGGCGGCCTGCGGAGCGAGGACGGGAGCCCCGTGGCGCTGGGATACCACACCGGGCACTGGGAGATCGGGCTGCTCGTCCGGGCGGCGGCGGAGACGCTGCGCGCGGCGGGGGCGATCCCCTTCGCCGCGTATTGTAGCGACCCCTGCGACGGCCGCACGCAGGGGACGACGGGAATGTTCGACAGCCTGCCGTACCGCAACGATGCGGCGGTCGTCATGCGCCGGCTGATCCGCTCCCTTCCCACGGCGTCGGGCGTGATCGGCGTCGCTACGTGCGACAAGGGGCTGCCGGCGACCATGCTTGCGCTCGCGGGATGCCGCGACCTGCCGGGCGTGATTGTTCCGGGCGGCGTCACCCTGCCGGCAAGGGGAGGCGAGGACGCGGGGCAGGTGCAGAGTCTGGGAGCGCGCTTCGCTCGGGACCTCGTGAGCCTCGACTACGCGGCCACGATGGGGTGCCGCGCCTGCGGCTCGGCCGGCGGCGGCTGCCAGTTCTTGGGGACCGCGGCGACGTCGCAGGTCGTGGCGGAGGCGTTCGGGCTGGCGCTGCCACACAGCGCGCTGGCGCCGTCCGGTGAGCCGGTATGGCTCGAGCTCGGCACACGTTCGGCGCTGGCGCTGCTCCGGCTCGACGCGCTCGGCCTCCCGCTCAAGGGTATCCTGACCCAGCACGCGCTCGAGAACGCGATGCTGGTGCACGCGGCGTTCGGCGGCTCGACCAACCTGCTGCTGCACATTCCGGCCATCGCGCACGCGGCGGGACTCCGGCCGCCCACGGTCGAGGACTGGATCCGCGTGAATCGCGCCACGCCGCGCCTGGTCGATGCCCTGCCGAACGGCCCGCGCGGTCACCCGACCGTGCAGGTCTTCATGGCGGGCGGCGTGCCGGAGGTGATGCTGCACCTGCGCCGCATGGGGCTGCTGCACGGCGACGTGCTAACGGTAACGGGCGACACCCTCGACGCTACGCTCGACTGGTGGGCGGCGAGCGAGCGGCGACGGGAAGCGCGGGCGCGGCTCGCGGCGGCGGCGGCGGTCGCTCCCGACGATGTCATCATGGGCCCCGATGCGGCGCGCCGCGCCGGAATGACCAGCACCGTGGTGTTCCCGGTCGGGAACTTGGCACCCGAGGGGGCGGTGATCAAAGCGACCGCGGTGGACCCCTCTCTAGTGGGAGACGATCAGGTGTACCGCCACCGCGGCCCCGCGCGCGTGTTCGTCGACGAGCGGGACGCGATCCGGGCCGTGAAAGGGGTGGGGACCGGCCGGCCGATCCGACCGGGCGACGTAATCGTGCTGATCGGCACGGGGCCATCGGGCACGGGGATGCAGGAGACCGCGCAGATCACTACCGCGCTCAGGTATCTCCCCTGGGGGAAACACGTCGCGCTCCTCACCGACGGCCGCTTTTCCGGGTTCTCGAGTGGCGCCTGCGTGGGACACATCGGCCCGGAGGCGCTGCACGGCGGCCCGATCGGCCGGGTGCGCGACGATGACCTGATCGAAATCGTGATCGACCGCGGCATGCTCACGGGCTCGGTCGACCTCGTGGGGGCGGCCGGGCAGGCGCTCGACGCACCAGCCTGCGCCGTGCTGCTCGGGGAGCGAGCCCCTCATCCCGGGCTCGCGCCCCACGCGGCGCTACCCGCGGACACGCGGCTCTGGGCGGCCCTCCAGCGGGCGAGCGGCGGTACCTGGGCAGGCTGCGTGTACGACGTCGATCGCATCGTGGCGACGCTCGAGGCCGGTCTCCACTCCACCAAGGAGGTGACGTGATCTCGTTGCAGCGCTGGATTCGTGTCGTGGGAGTGTTAACGGTCTTCGCTCCCGAGCTGGTGCTCGCCCAGGATCCGTCCATTGTGGCTCCCGGCGCCAAGCTCGAGCATCTGTTCGGCGACGGGTTTTTCACCGAGGGTCCGGCGCAGGCGCCAGACGGCTCGGTCTATTTCTCGGACATCACCTTCGTCAAGGCGTCCGGCTATCAGGCTGGCCACATCTGGCGCTGGGACCCGCGGACTAGGGCGACCGCGGTATTCCGCTCGCCGAGCGGCATGTCCAACGGGATCGTGTTCGACGCCCAGGGACGCATGGTCGTCGCGGAGGGGGCGGGATTTGGCGGCCGCCGGATCACGCGGACCGACATGAAGACCGGTAAGAGCGTGATCCTCGCGGGGCTCTTCAACGGCCGACCCTTCAACTCTCCGAACGATCTGGTGCTCGATGCGCGCGGGCGTATCTACTTCACCGATCCCCGCTACTCGGGCTACGAGCCGGTCGAGCAGCCGGTGCAGGGGGTGTATCGCATCGATCCCGACGGGCGCGTCTTGCTGATTGTGGCCGACGCCGGGAAGCCGAACGGCATCGCCGTGTCACCCGATCAGGCGACGCTGTACGTGGCCGCACACGATGACGGAGCGTTCGGCGATCTGCCACCGGAGACTCAGGCGGCGCCCGGGCGCATGGCGCTGCTGGCGTACGATTTGGCGCCGGACGGCTCGGCGAAGTTCCGCCGCACGGTGGTGGATTTCTCTCCGGCCGGGCCCGATGGGATCGGTGTGGATCGGGACGGCAACATCTATTGCGCCGTTCAGGGCGAGCGCCAGGGTATCCACGTGTACTCTCCGGCCGGAAAGGAGCTGGCTTACATCCCGACACCGGAGAGCCCCACGAACGTGAAGTTCGGCCGGGGAGGGGGCGGGGGCGCCGGGGGGGCCGGGGGGGCCGGGGGGCCGGATGCGCAGACGCTGTTCATCACCGCAGGGAAGAGTCTGTACCGGATCCGGGTGGAGCGCACCGGATACTACCCGGGGCCGTAGAGAGGGGCACGGCCCTTGAGTGAGGGGTCGACCCGCCGCCGGACGGCCCCGATGTCCTGCACCGCCCGAACCTCGACGCAGCCGGTTTCGGCCCAGGGGAACTCCGCCGCGATACGGAGCGCCTCGTCCAGGTCGTCGGCCTCGATCAGGTTGAAGCCCGCGAGCATTTCCTTGGTCTCGGTGAACGGTCCATCGACGACCGTCCGCCGGCCGTTGCGGACCCGCAGCGATTTGGCGGTCGCGGCGCGCTCGAGCATTTGGGAATCGAGCAAGCGCCCGTCTTGGCGCAGCTCATCGGCATGCGCGAGGCAGTCGCGCATCTTCGCGTCGAACTGTCCCTCCGGGAGCGCGTTGAGCAGGGTGTCGTCGGTGTAGATCAGGATGGCGAATTTCATGTCGATTCCTCTGCAGCGGGTATGGTCATGGAGTGCTTGAATGGTGCCGACTCTTGAATGTGTAGACAAGGCGCTGCCGCGCTGGTACCTTCGCCGCTTCCCATTCAACCGTATGCCACCTTTTCTTGCAGAACTGCTCGGCACCATGCTGCTGGTCATCCTGGGCGATGGCGTGGTCGCGAACGTGGTGCTCAATAGGACCAAAGGCCAGAACGCCGGTTGGATCGTCATCACCGCGGGCTGGGCGTTCGGCGTGGCGGTCGCGGTGTATGCCGTCGGCACCTTCAGCGGCGCGCATCTCAACCCCGCGGTAACCATCGGCCTGGCTTCGATCGGCAAGTTTGCGTGGGCCTCGGTGCCCGTGTATGTCGCGGCCCAAATGCTCGGCGCGTTTCTCGGTGCCACGATCGTCTGGCTCGCCTACCTGCCGCACTGGCCGATGACGGAGAGCCCGGCAGTGAAGCTGGCCGTCTTTTGCACCGCCCCCGCCATCCGAAACGCGAGCGCGAATCTCCTGACGGAGATCATCGGTACCTTCGTCCTGGTGCTGGGTGTGCTGGCCATCCTGACTCCGAAGAATCTCAACCCGGCATACGGCTGGAATGCAGGGTTCGGCCCGTTCCTGGTCGGAATCCTCGTGTGGGCTATCGGCCTTTCGTTGGGCGGGCCGACCGGCTACGCGATTAACCCGGCGCGCGACCTCGGTCCCCGGATCGCGCACGCGCTCCTGCCGATCGCGGGCAAGGGGAATTCGGAGTGGGGCTATGCGTGGATCCCGGTGGCCGGACCGATCATCGGCGGTTTGATCGCGGCCTTCCTTTACAAGGCGGTGTGGCCGGTATGAAACACATCCTGGCCCTCGACCAAGGGACAACGAGCTCGCGCGCCATCGTGTTTGACCATAGCGGGAGCGTCGTTGCTTCAGCGCAAAAGGAGTTTCGCCAGATTTTTCCGAAGCCCGGCTGGGTGGAACACGATGCGACGGAGATCTGGGCCACGCAGCTGTACACGGCGACCGAAGCGCTCGGCAAGGCCGGACTGACTGCCCCCGACATCGCTGGCATTGGCATCACGAATCAGCGGGAAACCACCCTGGTCTGGGACCGCGAGACGGGCGAGCCGGTGCATCACGCCATCGTGTGGCAGGATCGCCGCACGGCCGCCGCGTGCGACCGGCTGAAGGCCCGCGGGTTGGCTCCCTTGATCAAGCGCAAGACGGGGCTCGTGGTGGACGCCTATTTCTCCGGCACGAAGCTCGAGTGGCTTCTCCGCAATGTGCCGCAGGCGCGAGCCAAAGCGAAGGCCGGCAAGCTGGCGTTCGGCACCGTGGACTCGTGGCTGGTGTGGAACCTCACCGGCGGCCGCGTGCACGTGACCGATCCGAGCAACGCGTCGCGCACGATGCTGTTCAATCTGCGGACCGGCGATTGGGACGACGAGCTGCTGGATTTGTTCGGCGTCCCGCGCTCGATGTTGCCGGCGGTTGGCTCATCGAGCGAAGTGTACGGCGAGACGACGCTCTTCGGCGGATCGATTCCCATCGCGGGCATTGCGGGCGATCAGCAGGCTGCGCTGTTCGGCCAGGCGTGCACCCAGCCCGGCATGGTGAAGAACACCTACGGGACCGGTTGTTTCATGCTCATGAACACCGGCACGAAACCGATTGCCTCCAAGAACAATCTCCTCACGACGGTCGCGTGGCGCATCGGGAACCGGACCGAGTACGCGCTGGAAGGCAGCATTTTCATCGCCGGTGCGGTGGTGCAATGGCTGCGCGACGGCCTGGGCATCATCAAGTCGTCGTCCGAAGTCGAAGCCCTGGCCTCACAGGTGGAGGATACGAGCGGGGTGTATCTGGTCCCCGCATTCGCCGGACTGGGCGCGCCGCACTGGGATCAATATGCGCGCGGCGTTCTCGCCGGCGTCACGCGCGGCACGACGGCGGCGCATGTCGCGCGCGCGGCGTTGGAGGGAATCGCATTTCAGGTGGCGGACGTGCTGCGGGCGATGGAGGCCGATGCGAAGATCAAGCTGAAGGAGCTGCGCGTGGATGGCGGCGCGTCGGCCAACAACCTGCTGATGCAATTTCAGTCGCACCTCCTGGGAGTTCCCGTGGTGCGACCGAAAGTCACGGAAACCACGGCGCTGGGCGCGGCGTATCTCGCGGGCCTGGCCGTCGGCTACTGGAAGGACCAAAAACAGATCGCGGCGCAGTGGCAGGTCGACCGTCGGTTCACGCATGCGATGAAACCCGCGCAGCGCAAGCTGCTCGAGACCGGCTGGCGGAAGGCGCTCGACCGTGCCAAACGATGGGAAGAGGCGGACTAATGGAAGTCATCATCCAGCGCGATTACGAGCAGATGAGCAAGGTCGCGGCGCAGCTCGTCGTGGAAGTGCTCAACACCAAGCCGAATGCGGTGCTTGGCATGGCGACCGGATCCACGCCATTGGGCCTGTATCAGGAGTTGGTACGACTGCACAAACAGGAGCAGCTGGACTTCTCTCGTGTGACCACGTTCAATCTCGACGAATACGTGGGCCTGACGGCGAATCACCCACAGAGCTATCACTACTTCATGCACGAGCACTTCTTCCAGCACGTGAACATCCCCCGGCACAACATCAACATTCCCTCCGGCACGACCAGCAACTACCCCGCCTTCTGCCAGTGGTACGAGGGGCGCATTGCGGAATGCGGCGGGATCGACCTGCAGATCCTGGGCATCGGCACCGACGGCCACATCGCGTTCAACGAGCCGGGGAGCTCCCTGAGCTCGCGGACGCGGCTCAAGACGCTGTCCAAACAGACCATCGACGACAACGCCCGGTTCTTCGAGCGCCGAGACGATGTGCCGGTCTACGCGATCACGATGGGCGTCGGGACCATCCTCGATGCGCGCAAGCTCGTCCTGGTGGCGAGCGGGAAAACCAAGGCCAAGGCGATCGCCCAAGCCGTGGAAGGACCGGTCACCAGCATGGTGACGGCGAGTGCCATCCAGCTGCATCGTGATGCGACCGTGATCGTCGACGAGGAGGCAGCCGCCGGCCTGACCATGCGCGACTACTACGAGTTCATCTACGCGGCCAAACCCGCGGCGCCGCAGTCGTGAGAACCGCGTCACGCTTCTTGCCGCTGTTCCTTCTCCTGGGATGCCGGCAGCGGCCTGCCGAGGCTGCATTCCGGATTGCCGGGGAGCGGGCGGTGGTCTATACCACCGCCGAGAGCACCAGCCTGAGGCTCACACCCACAGACACTATCCTCTTCGAGCCGTCGGAGCCCACCTCGGAAGCGAAGCTGTACGTCTTCGTCGATCCGCGGAAAACCTTCCAGCCGTTCCTCGGAATTGGCGGCGCGCTGACCGATGCCGCGGCCGAGACCTTCGCGAAACTGCCCGCTGCACGCCAGGAAGAGCTGCTGGCGGCGTATTACAGCCCCGACCGCGGGATCGGGTACACGCTGGCCAGGACCAACATCCACAGCTGCGACTTCTCGAGCGAGAGCTACACGTATGTCGATGAGGGTGACAAGGACCTGAACTCCTTCTCCATCGCGCACGACCTGCGGTTCAGGATCCCGCTCATCAGGAGGGCGATGGCCGCGAGCGGGAACCGGCTCAAGCTCTTCGCTAGTCCCTGGAGCCCGCCGGCGTTCATGAAGGACAACAATGACATGTTGCACGGCGGTCACCTGCGCCCCGAGTACGCTCATTCCTGGGCGCTCTACTTTGCGAAGTTCATTCAGAGCTATCGCAAGGCAGGCGTGCCGGTATGGGGGATCACCATCCAGAACGAGCCGATGGCCACCCAGCGGTGGGAGTCGTGTGTCTTTCAGGCTCAGGACGAGCGGGATTTTCTCAAGAACCACCTTGGTCCGGTCATGGTACAGCAGGGCCTCGGCGACGTCAACATCATCGTGTGGGATCATAACCGGGATCTGATCATCCAGCGGGCACAGACGATCTTCGACGATCCGGAAGCCGCGAAGTATGTCTGGGGGATCGGATTTCACTGGTATGAGGATTGGTCGGGTGGACAGCAGATGTACGGCAATGTGGCGCTGGTGAACCGGCTCTACCCCGATAAACATGTCCTCTTTACCGAGGGCACACCGGCGAGCTTCGATTCGACGGCGTACGGACGATGGAGCCTCGGAGAGGCGTACGGCCGGTCGATGATCAACGATTTCAATTCAGGGACCGAGGGATGGACCGACTGGAACATTCTGCTCGATGAACGGGGCGGCCCCAACCACGTGGGGAATTTCTGCTTCGCACCGATCCATGCCGACACACGTACCGGCAAGCTCATCTACACCAATTCGTACTACTACATCGGCCACTTCTCAAAGTTCATCCGTCCCGGTGCACGACGGATCGTCGCGTCACCGAGCCGCAGCATGCTGCTCGCGACGGGCTTCGTCAACGAAGATGGTACGGTGGCGGTCGTGGTCATGAACCCGACACCGCGTGGTGGGCAATACTCCGTTGTTGTCGGCGCTTCGTCAGTCGAGGTCAGCGCGCGGCCACACTCGATTCAGACGGTGGTGTTCCGGGCTAACTGAGATGTCTCCGAAGGTCTGCTTGCCCCTATCACGACGTCTCATGGACCATGTCGAGGCGAACGGCCTCGGCCAGGTCTACGCCGGGGACACTGGGTTCACCCTCGCTCGCAGCCCTGATACCGTGCGGGCTCCGGACATTGCGTTCATTCGACGGGATCGAGTGCCCGATCCGGAGCCCCCCGGCTATCCCGATTTGGCTCCGGACCTGGCGGTCGAGGTGCAGTCGCCCAGCCACCGGCCGGGAGAGATGCTGGCCAAGGTAGCGGACCGGTTGCGCAGCGGGACGGGCCTCGTGTGGGTCATTGACCCGGAGCGACGCCAAGCCCGCGTGTACCGCCAGGACGGCACTGAAGACCTCGTGCCGGGGGGCGAAGCCCTCAGTGGGGAGGACCTGCTGCCCGGATTTAGTTGCGCACTCGACGCGATCCTTTAGTCGTATACGATCCAGCGTTCGAGTCGCTTGTCATGGTTTCCCTCTCGACATAGGCCTTCAGTCGGTCGGCCGCCGCGTCCCACTGAGCGGAAATGTGATTGAGGCACCGTTTGGCCTGTTCCAGGCGCTTCAGGTCCAGTTCCCAGACCCGCTCGCGCCCCCGGCGGGCATTCCGCACCAGGCCCGCATCACCGAGTGCGTAGAGGTGCCGTGTGATCGCCTGACGCGTCACGCCGGCGCCCTCGCTCAAGCGCGTAATCGAGAGCGGCCCGTCGACGGACAGGCGCCCCAGGAGACGGAGTCGTGTTGCGTCTCCCAGGGCGGCGAATACCGGCACGGCCTCGGTGACCTTGAGCGCGACCGCGCCGCGGTTACGAGACATACCGCGCGAGGTTCTTGATCTGCCCGGCCCACCCCTGGTCGTTCATGCGGAACGCCTCGGCCCGTCGCTCGAGCGGGATGCTGTCGAACCCGGACTCCACGATCGTGACGGCGGTGCCGCCGTCGGTTTCGTCGAGCGTGAACTCGACCAGGGTGGTGGGCTCGGCCGAGTAGTCTTTCTTGGGGTCGATCGGGTAGGGGTGCCAGCGATACGAGAAATACCGCTCGGGCTCGATCCGCTCGACCAGCATATCCACCGTCAGGTGCTCGTAGCCCGGATGGGTGATCCTGCCCCGGATGGTCGCGCCCTCGGCGAACGCGCCCTCGAGGTTCACCCGGAACCACGCTCCGAACTCCTGTGCGTTAGTGATGGCGCGCCACACGCGCGCACGCGGGGCGCGCAGGACGACCCGCTTTTCGATACGGTCGGTGCTCGACCTGGCTTGAGCTGATTGAGCTTTCGCGGTCATGGGTAGTGCCTCCGCTGTGGGGTCCGTAGTCAATCCTGTGCTTATGCAACATTCATGTTGCGTATCATAAAACGCGGTCGCTATAAATGCAACAGTAGTGTTGCGCGTTCAGGATCGGCCCTACCGGCGGGGCCCGCCTACAGGATGGATGCGAGCGGGCAGGCGAACCCGGGGAGCACGTCCTCGCCGTCGAGCGTGCCGTCGGTCGTCACGATCGTCTCGCTGCCGTCGAGGCGATAGACGCGGGCGAGGCGGCGCTCGGGATCCACGACCCACACGAGCCGGGTGCCCGCGGAGAGCCAGTCGGCGACCTTGGCGAGGACATCGCCTGGGCGATCGCCGGGGGACAGCACCTCGACGACGAGATCGGGCGCGAGGTCGGGGAAGCCGGCGGAGTCGGGGTGCGCGACGCGCTCCCCGCGCACGAACGCGACATCGGGGGCGCGGACCGTGTCGGGGTGCCGGGCGAGCGTGAATCCCGTTTCCGCCGCGTAGACCGGGCCCAATCGGTGTGCGTCCGCATGATTCGCGATGTGGCGTGCCAACGCCATCGCCACCCTCCCGTGCCGTCCCCCCGCGGGCTCGCGGACGACGAGCAACCCCTTCACGAGCTCCACCCGCTTGTCGGGGATATGGAGGTGCAGCAGGTCGTCCGCCGTCATCAACTGGCCCGGAGGTGACATGGCGGGAACGTAGGCGCGCTCGGCGGGCATCGCAACTGGAATGCTACACGGCGGGCGTCGACGGGAGGTCAACGGGCAAAGGCAGGGGGCAGGAGGCGTTCACCCTGGCTACCTCTCCGGCCCGGTCCTCACCCCCTGGCCCCCCTCTCCGTTCCGGAGAGGGGGCACGAAGTGCCAGCACCGCGCGCACGACGTGGCGCTCCTACTGCGGCGTTTCCAGCGGATGGTTGCTCCGTTCGTAGAACTCATTTTGCAATCGCAGGCTCTCCTGGTCGGCTTTGACCGCGCGTATCGCCTGCACGATACCATTGATCCACGTCTTCGCCTCGAACTCGCCGAGCTCGCGCGACGCCGCGGCACCTTCGCCGGCATAGTGATTCGGGAAGCGCGCGTACCACCAGATGCCGGTGTATAGGCCTTCCGGCAGCTTCAAGCGCGCCTGATCGGCACCCGATTCCTGCGGCGCGCGATCCAGGTGCACGAGGTCGGGCCGGGCGATCATGCTCAGGGACGTTTCGCTCTCACCGGCATGCATATCCGTCGCGGGGTTCGATTTGTGCTTCGGCTCGCCCGGCGCGCTGCGCGTGATACCCAGCACATAGACGACGTAATCATGCGGCGTGTCGAGCTGCGTCTGCGCGAAATACGGAAGCAGGCTGTTGTTGCCACCGTGACCGTTCACGATGATGATCTTCCGGCAGCCATTCCGTGCCATCTCGTCGGTCGTTTCCTGCAGCAATTCGAGCTGCAGGCGCCGGCTGTAGGCCACCGTGCCTGGCTGAGGTTTCGCCTCGAAGATTTGCCCGAAATAGTATTCGGGAAAGACGATGGCGTATTCCTGCTGCGCGGCATTCAGCGCCACGTATCGCACGTTGAGCAGATCGTTGCCCAAGGGCAGATGCGGCCCATGCTTCTCCATGATGCCGAATGGAAGCAGGCATGCGCCTTGCGCCCGGGCGATGGCGTCGCGGAAGTCGGCCGCCGTCAGTTCTTCCCAATGCACCGACAGCTTGCTTTGTGCCGGCGCGGGTGAAGGTGACTGCGCCCACACGATCGAGGCGCAAAGTGTGGTGATGGAAAGCAGCAGTGATTTGTACACGTGTCCTCCTGCGATGGTTATTCACGATCAATGCGGAGGCCGAGGGAGGGAGAGAGTCGCGCAAGAAGCTAACAGGGTCGGAGGGTGGGCTCAACCGGGGCCACACCGTCCGGGTTCAACTGGACGGAGAGTGTGGAGCAGGCGTAAGATCATCGTCATGCCACCCAGCGACGCGCTGGTTCAGCGAGTGAAGGCTTCCCTGGCCGGTGCGCCCCGGCTCGAAGAGAAGCGGATGTTCGGCGGCGTGACGTTCATGGTCCGCGGGAAGATGTGCGTCAGCGTCGGTAAGGGCCGGATCATGTGCCGGATCGACCCGGCCCTCCACGAGGCTGCGGTGCGGCGGAAGGGGGCGCGAACCGTGGTCATGAAGGGGCGACCGTACCGCGGGTGGGTGTACGTCGATGCCGCGGCGGTGAAGATCAAGCGCGACCTCGACTACTGGGTGCGGCTGTCGCTGGACTACAACACCAAGGCCAAAGCCTCAGGGTGAACTCCACGTCAGCCGCAGCGCGAACTCCCGCCGCAGCAGCACCATCGCGAACACCAGCTGCACGAACACGGACGCCACCGACAACAACCACAGCCACCGCAGCTCGAACCCCGGCAGGCGCGAGACGATCACGCCGGGGATGGCGACGAGGGCAATACGCACCACCGATGCGATGAGCGAGGGGACGGTGTTGCCCATTGCCTGAAAGGTGCTCGAGGCCACGAACACGAGACCCGATGCGACGTAGTTGAACGAGATGATGCGCAGGTACTCGGTCCCGACCGCGATGACCGCCGGATCCTTGCTGAAGACGCGCACCAACGGTCCCGGCAGGAGGTGACAGGCGAGCGCGAACCCCACCATGAGGGCCACCGACATCCACGCGGCACCCTTGAACGTGTCCTTCACGCGTTGGGCCAGGCGCGCGCCGAAGTTCTGGCCGGCCACCGGAGCGACGGAGAACGCCAGCGCGACGACGGGCATGAATCCCGCCTGGATGATGCGCATACCGATGCCGAATCCGGCCTGCGCCGCGGCGCCGAAGGGCCGGGTGATCGAGTACACGAGGCCCAGATACACCGTCGTAATGCCGAACTCCACGCCGCTCGGCAGGCCGATGCCGAGCATGCGCTTCCAGACGGCGGTGTGCGGCCGCCAGGCGCGCGGGTCGAATCGCAGGAAGGAGCCGACCTTCCGGAAGAACGCCGTGAGCCACACGAGCCCGACCACGATGGCGACGAGCGAGGCCAGCGCCGCGCCGGCGACGCCGAGCGGACGGCCGGTGCCCCAGCCGAAGATGAGGAACGGCGCGAGGATCATATTGAGGATGACCGTCGCGGTTCCCACCACCATGCCGGTCTTGAAGTTGCCGATGGCTCGCAGGGCTGCGCTCATTGCCACGAGGCCGAACTGGAGCGCCATGGCCGGGACGAACCAGAGGAGGTACTGCCCCGCGAGCTCGGCGGTGCGCGCGTCGGCGGCCATGCTGCGGGCGTAGGGGAGGCGCGTCACCAGCCCGAGCACGAGGAACAGGGCGCCCGTCACCATCGCCAGCACCTGCGCCTGGTTGAACAGCATCACCGCTTGGGGCGCGTCTTTCCGGCCGACGGCGTGTGAGATCACGGCGGTCGTGCCGACGCCGAGCATCTGCGTCAGGGCGAGTACGATGAAGGTCAGATTGCCGGCGATGCCGACGGCGGCGACGGCGGCGGTGCCGAGGCGGCCCACCCAGTAGAGGTCGATCAGGAAGTAGAGGGTCTGAAACAGCATCGTCACGAGCATGAAGCCCGTGGTTTTCAGCAGGTGGCGGGTGATGGGCCCGGTGGTGAGGTCTTGCATGGCGACCGATAATGGCGCGAAAGCTCTCCGGCCGCCACGAAGAAAAAAGCCGCACTGCGGCGCCTTGCCTACCGACGGCGACCCGCCCTTTCTTATCCCGGTATGGCTCTCGTCGTTTTCCTCCGCGGTGTCAATGTTGGCGGGCACAGGACGTTTCGCCCAAGCCTCCTCGCAAAAGAGCTGAGCAACTATGATGTCGTGAATGTGGGTGCTGCCGGCACGTTTGTCGTGCGCAAACCTCGATCTCGAGCAAAGTTCCGTGCTGCATTGCTCCGAAAGCTGCCATTCGAAACCGAAGTCGTGCTCTGCGACGGCCGCGACCTTGTCCGTCTGGAGACGGAGAATCCGTTTGGAACCGTGCCGTCACGCCCTGATGTCGTTCGGTTCGTGAGCATCTTGTCCAAAGCCGGCCGCATCCGGGCTTCGATGCCAATCACACTTCCACCAAGTGGGAAGTGGTTGTTGCGAGTTATCGCGTCGCAAAACCGATTCGTCTTCGGAGTGTACCGTCGTCACATGAAGACGATCGGCTATCTTGGCCAGCTCGACAAACTGTTCGGGGTGCCGGCGACGACACGGAATTGGAACACAATAGTTGCGATCGTGCGGATTTTGAAAGGCCAGGGGAAGCAAGGCCGCTGATTGCACGCCACCAGGATGCATGACGTGCCGGTCAGGCACCGCGAGCGGCTCGAGAATTGAGCGTCGCGGAGCACTGGCCACGATGACCTCCAGGTGGAGCTGGGAGAACGCTACGCTATCGCCAGGCCGGGCGCGACGGTCGCACACCGGCACGACTTGCGCTTGCTTGACTTTTCATCTTTCGGCGTGGATTGTCTGTCAGCTCACAAGTCCTTCCCTTTGCGTTTGGCAGGGAGAGAGGGGACTGCATCAGAGTCCCGATCCTGCAGAGGGTATCGCTTATGATAGTGCTCCGTCACCTCCTTCTCTCGCTTGCCGGTGCCCTCTTGTGCGCCGCAGCGTCCCTTACTCCCGTCGACGCGCAGCAACCGACGGGTACGATCACCGGGCAGGTCATCGACAGCGCGACCCGACAGCCGCTCGTCGGCGTCAATGTCGTGGTCGAAGGCACCGGACTCGGGGCGATCACTCGTGAGGACGGTACGTTTTCGATCGTCGGCGTCCCCGCTGGAACGCACACGCTTCGTGCGCGCCGGATCGGCTACGGGTCAGTACCGGTAGTCGTCAACGTGTCCGAGGGATCGACGGTGTCGGTGACGTTGGCGCTTGAGAAGGGAGCGGCGGTTCTCGATGAAATCGTGGTCGTTGGATACACCACCCAAAGGAGAGCGAACATCACGGGCGCCGTCGCCACTGTAGACATGGCAGATCTGGAGACTCGAAGAGTTCCCGATGTGGCGCAGGTTTTACAAGGGCAAGTTGCCGGTCTGGCGGTTACACAAAGTACCGGTGCGCCGGGAGAGGAAATCAGTATTCGTATCCGTGGTGAAGGGACGATAGGTAACAACAGCCCGCTCTTCATAGTGGACGGAGTCCCCAGCCGCGATATCTCGTTTCTGAACCCCGCAGATGTGCAGTCCATGACCGTGCTCAAGGATGCTTCTGCTGCCTCTATTTACGGCTCCCGGGCTTCTGCAGGCGTAATCGTGATTACGACCAAGCGTGGAGAGAGCGGGAAATCCACTTTCGACCTTAACTACTATGCCGGGATTCAGCGGGCGACCAATCTCCCGACCATGCTGAATGCCACTCAGTACATGAATAAGATGGAGGAAGCCTGGAACAACTCCGGGTTTACCGGCACAAACCCGTATACGGTGGACAAAAGCCGGACCGATCTGGCCAATACCGATTGGTTGCACGAGTTATTCACCACGGGACGATCCCAAAACGTGCAGCTGACCGCGCGTGGAGGTACTGACAAGATCCAATACCTCATGTCAGGGGGACTCAATCAGCAGGATGGCATCATCATTTACGCGCATGACCGGTATCAGCGCCTCGATTTCAGGACGAACATCAACGCCGGCTTGAGTGATCGCTTCAACATTGGAACCAACCTCCTGCTTTCCTATGCCATGCAGGACAAGCTTTCCTCAAAGGGAGACGCACCCGGCATTATCCGTCACGCCCTGATCAGGCCTCCCGTCATACCTGTTTACAAGGATCCCAGTGATCCCACGTATTCGGCGAGCGACCCATTTACCGATTTGCCGTTTTTCGCAACGCCCTGGGATAACAACAACAATCGATACGAGTTCGGCTCTAACCCCGTTGCCCTCGCCTATTTCACCAATGACAAAAGAAATAACTTCAAAACGTTCGGCAACATTTACGCAGAATACGCGTTGTCATCGGCTCTGAGATTCAAGAGCAACCTCGGGGTCGATTTGAACTTGAGACACAACAAGGCCTTTAACCAGAATTTTGGCGATGATAACGGAGGAGGGAGTGCGTTAGACCAGGGAACCGGTCGTCAAAATCGTCCCACCGGGTTGAACGAAGACAGAGGGCAGGAAACGACTATCACCTGGAACAACACCCTGAATTACAGCAAGGAGCTTCAACGGCATGAGATAAGTGCGCTGGCAGGCAGCGAGTATATCACCAACTATGCCTCTTCAATTGTTGGATCAAGACAGCGATTCGACTATGTCAGGGAGAACTTCCAATATCTCAACTATGGCGGAACACTAGATCAAAACACCGGAGGTTCTGCATCAGAATGGAGACTTTTCTCCCTGTTCGGTTCGGCAACGTACGTGTTTGATACGCGGTACATGATTACCGCCAATCTCAGAGCAGACGCTTCTTCCAGGTTCGCCGCAAACCATCAATGGGGGTATTTCCCTTCGGTTTCCGTAGGCTGGAGGATGTCCAATGAGCGGTTCATGCAGAATGTCGGATGGATATCTGACCTGAAGCTGAGAGCCAGCACCGGCACATTGGGCAACCAGGAGATTGACAACTACGCTTTCCTGACATTGCTCCGCAGGCAGGGAGACCAATTTCTCGTTTCGCGCTACGGCAATCCCGACCTGAAATGGGAGACGACCGCACAGAAGGACATTGGGGTGGATGTGGGAGTGCTGAACAATAAGCTCTATCTCTCCGTGGATTACTTCGTGAAAAAGACTTCCGACATCCTGTTACCCATTTCGTTGCCATCCATAGTAGGGAATGTTTCTCCGACGATCGTCAACGCGGGTGAAGTGAGCAATAAAGGATTTGAAGTCGCTCTCAATTTCACCAACACCCGTGGACCGCTCAAATATGGCGTGAATGTGAATGCGGGCACCGTAACGAATAGGGTGGAGAAATTACACCCCAATTTGCCGAATATCATAGGGGATGTGTACAAGACAGAAGTGGGGCATCCGCTCGGCGCATTCTACGGTTATGTGATGGAAGGCATTTATCAGAATCAAAATGAAATCAACACGCATTTATTTGGAACTGTGAATCCTCCAGACCAGCCGGGCGACATACGATTCAAGGACTTGAATGGCGATGGAAAAATCAACGATAACGACCGCACGTTCATCGGCAATTCAATTCCAAAACTCACGTACGGCTTGACCTTATTCGGCGGCTATCATCGTCTCAGTGTGTCGGTGTTCTTTCAAGGCGTAGGGGGAGTCGACAAATACAACGATGCCAAACAAATAACGGATTACGATAGCCGTCCCTTCAACCATAGCGTGGCGGTCTTGGGGGCCTGGCATGGCGAAGGTACCAGTAACACCATTCCCCGCACAACCTTCAACGACAATGGCAGCAGCAAGAAATCGAGCATTTTTGTGGAGGATGCTTCGTATTTTCGCCTCAAAAACCTCGAGATCGGATATGCCGTGGGACCTACCCGGCGCCTGTACGTATCCGCCCAGAATCTTTTTACCATCACTAAGTATTCGGGATTGGATCCGGAATCCACCGATATCCTGGACAGGGGAACGTATCCCCAGGCGACGGCCATCCTCTTCGGAATCAACGCGACATTTTGATCGATCTATTCAGGGGTCATGAACCGGTAGGAGCCATCATGAACACGAGATTCAAGGCAGCTGCATCGATTCTGGTCATTTCACTCGTCAGCTGCGATTTACACCAAGATCCTATCGGTTTGCTTACTCCGGGGCAGATCAGCACAGACCCTACACTGAACTCCGTCAAGGTGTCGGTGACATCGTCCTATCAGATGCTTGCCAGTACACTCAATCTCCTGGGCGAATGGAGATGGGATTTGGGCACAGTGTTCAGAAACGATTTCATCGTGGACGACATCGCTTCGGATGATGTAAAAAAGAAATGGAACCCCGATGGCGACCAGGCATGGATGGATCAGGTCCAAAGCTTCAACTTCACCGCCTCCAACCAGGCGTTTAATGGTCAGTGGAGCTACGACTACGAGGGCATATCGCGGGCCAATCTGGCCATCAGCTATTTGACCGATGCCGCAATAACCGCAAAGATTGGCATTGATCCGGCCTTGAAGGACAGGCTGTTGGGCGAGGTCTACTTTCTGAGGGCGTTTTACTATTTCGATCTGGTAAACAACTTCGGCGATGTACCCTTGGTGCTGAAGCCACTTTCGAGTTTTGACGAAGCCTACCGTGTGGCTAAGAGAGAAACAAAAGACAAAGTGTACGCACAGATTTCTGTAGACCTGGCCCAGGCCAAGACATTATTGCCAAACAGCAAACATTCCGATCCTGTGGAAACGTGGCGGGCGTCCAAGGGAGCTATCCTGGCCTTGCAGGCCAAAGTGGCGCTCTACAACCAACAATGGACAGATGTCATCAGTATCGTGACTGAACTGGAGGGCCTGACTTTTTACAGTTTGAACCCCAATTATTTCGACAGCTTCGATGTCGCCAAGGAAGCAACCGAGACGGAAGTCATTTTCGACTACGATCACCAGTCCCTGCAAACGCCGAGAAAGGGCAACGGACTGTGCGCCCCGCTGGACTGGGGCTTTATTGCTCCGACCGATAATTTTCTCGCTGAATTCGAAACTGATGACCCCAGGTTGCTGTACACGGTAAACGTCACCGACAGAGCTGTGTACAAGTTATTGGGTGCGACCAACACGATTTATAAAGGAAATGACGATGCGCCAAGCAACAAAATCTATATTCGTCTCGCCGACGTATTACTGTGGAAAGCCGAGGCATACAATGAAACTGGCAATTACCCCCAGGCCATTGCCATCATCAATACGATCAGAAACCGGGCGCGGACGAGTGTAACTGTTAGCGGTGCTTTGCCCCCGCCTGGTACCCTGCCTGACAGAAGCGTTGCCTCCGTCGATAAGAACGAGATCATGGGCTGGTTAATGCATGAAAGAAGGGTAGAACTGGGTTTCGAATCGCAGCGGTTCAACGATCTGAAGAGATGGGCAATCGCTAAGCAGGTTTTGACCGCTCTTGGCAAAAATTTCCAGGACTTCAACTACCTCTATCCAATTCCACAAGGTGAAATTGATAAATCAGGCGGGACCATAACGCAGAATCCCGGTTATTGATTTCACGCTCACTGACAGCATCAACCGGGCGTTTGACGCTGACCGGTTGTTGCGGCCTTCTCGATCGCGTCCAACATCCGATGGCGTGTGACCGCGTCGTCGAACGTGGGGCAGAGATGCGTTCCCTCGCGGTAGTCGCGGGCGAAACGCGCGTACGCCTGGGCGATGTTGGCGGAAGGGCCGTGCAGCGGCGAGAACCGGTACTGCTGCGGCACGGGCAGGACGTCGAGGGAGGACTGCGCGCCGTTGCCGCCACGTACGGTCATCTCGAAGATCTGGGCCTGGCCGCCGTCAGCCGTAACCTGTAGGTCGCCCTCGGTGCCGTTGATCTCCCAGAGCAGGTTCGTGCCGCGCGAACGCCCGCCGCGATAGTGAATCGAGAGCGCGGCGCCGCTCTCAAGCAGTCCGGCGACGCACACCTGATCGTCCGCGTTCATCGGCCTGCTCTCGCCCGTATCCGCGATCGTGAATGACTTTCGGCGCATGGTCATCGTGGCCGAGAGCTCTCGGACCTCGCCGAGGCAATAGCACAGCGCGTCGGCCGCGTGGCCGAGCGCGATCGAGAGCAGCGTCGCGCCGTTCATCCTGTCGTTGAGGTAAGCGTTGTACGGTTCCACCGTCGGTCCCCAGCCCATTCCCGAGCCGATCAGCGTGGTGGAGAGTACCTCACCAACGTACCCTTGCCGGACCAGGTCGCGCAGATAGACCACCGACGGCGCAGCGCGTGCCTGCAACCCCGCCACAGCGAGGACGCCTTGCTTCTTCGCGAGTGCGGCCAGCGTCTCCGCCTCCTGTAAGCCGTTGCCGAGCGGCCATTCGCAATACACGGCCTTCCCGGCCCTGAGCGCCGCAGTCGCCAGCTCGAAGTGATGCGGCACTTTCACGGTGATGGCGACGACGTCCACGTCAGCGCTGTTCACGAGGTCTTGGGTGTTATCGAACGCGAGCGGCACTCCGAAGCGCCTGCTGGCGGCATCGGCGGATTCGCGTCGGCTGGTGGACAGCGCCGTGATCTCGAAGTCATCCGGGAGCGAGTGCAAGGCGGGGATGTGCGCCTGCGCCGCCCAGCCGCGATCCGGACTAGCACCGATGATGCCGACGCGGATTCTCTTGGTCATGATGCCTTGTTGAACATGTAGCGAGCGATCTTCCAGCCATTCGCGCCCCGAGCGAAAATGAAGAGCTCCCGGTTCGTCTCGGGCCCGCTCGCTCCCGTGGCCACCACGGTGGCCGTGCCTGCGGAGTGGGTCCGCGCGTACGCCACATCGCCCTTCACGGTCAGCTCGTCGACGGTGAAATGGATCGCGATGCGGATGTTCGAAAACACCGCGTCGTACGCGCCTCGGACCGCCGACCTGCCGGACGCCGTCGGGAAGCCGGCGGGCATGAAGACGCCGTCCTCGGCGTAGAGCTGTTCGATCCGACCCACGTCCCCGGCGTTCAGGGACGTCTCATAGGTGGCCAACAAGGCGCGCAGCTGTTGCTCAGCGGGGGACATGACAACCTCCAGAGGGTGCTTCGGGATGAGGACCAGGAGCGCGAACGGCACCAGCAATGCGGAGAAGCGAGAGCGATGTGTCACGTGAGCTCCGACGGTTGGGGTGGTGCGAAGGCGACCAGCAAATCACGGAGAGCGGTGAGTCGAGTACGACCGAGATGGCCAAGGGTTTGCTTCGCAGCGTCGGCTACGTCGCGATCGAGACGACTCAGCAGGGCCCTCCCCGCCGCGGTGATCCGATTTGTGCTGCGACGACGATCGTTGGCATCGCTACCACGCACAACGAGTCCTGTCCGAGCCAGACCCGACATCAGGCGAGTGAGATCGGAATCGCGCGTGACCATCCGTGTTCCGATCTCCGTGCAGGACAGTCCCTCTCGCCCCGCCGCGCGGAGAATTCGCAGGACGTTGTATTGCGACGGCGAGAGCCCGGCAGCGGCGGTCACCGCATTGGATCGTTCGGCCGCCAGCCATGCGGCCCGGACCAGCGCGATCAGCACCTCCTCTTCCAGCGAATCGCGAATCGCCATTGCGGCGGCAGGCGTGGGAACTGACATGGGTGATAATTACTCCTCGCGAGGAGTATTGTCAAGTGCCAGGAACAACGACAAACGGCGTGCCGGGAATTACGCGGAGGGATTTGTCGGACTGGCGAAATCCGCGGTCAGTGTGACAGAGTGGTCGGTCAGTTTGAAAGCCGAGCTAGGGGAACCAGCCGACGCACGGTCGCGACGATATCGCCGATCGCATCGTAACCCGCCTCATCGAGCTGGGCGCGCAGTAGCGCGCGGGGCCACTGCTCGCCGGAGACGACGAGAATCCTCGGCGGGGGGACCCGCATCGTGGCTGACATTCGTTTTCCGCTTGTGAAATCGGGGGACCGGGGATGACCCCGGTTCCCCCGTTTCGCGCGTCAGACGTCAACGTAGACGCCCGGGTCGACCGTGAGCTTGTTTTCCACTTCGGTGACGCCGGGGGCATTGCGGGCGGCGCGCTCGGCATCCCGCATCTCGGCGTACGAGCGCACCGTGCCGCGCAGGATCGCCTTGTTGCCCTGGATCTCGACACTGATGCGCTCAGCGTCGAACTCGGCGCCCCGTTCCAGCGCCTGCCGGATCCGCTGCTTCACGTCGGACGGGGTTGGCCGCGCCCGTACCGTGATGAGGTTCGTCACGCCCTTGATGCCAGTGAGGTAGCGGACCGCCCGCTCGGCGGCCTCCTTCTGGTAGAACCAGTCCACCTCACCCTCGAGCGTGAGCCATCCCTTCTCGACCTTCACCTGAATCCTGTCTTGCGGCACGGCGACGTCCCACGTGAGGGCGTCAACTGCGGCGTGCGCGAGGTCGGGGTCGGGCCGCGTCGAGCTCGACGGAAGCTTCACTTCGAGATCGTTGGCGATGGCCTTCACCCCTTTGACCTTGCTGGCCACGCCCTCGGCGGTCCACTTGTCGCCGTAGCTGTCGACGAAGCCCGCGAGGGTGACCACGCCGTCCCGCACGCCCACGGCAATGTCGTCATCCCGGAGACTGGGCTCCCACCGCAGCTCGGCGACGACGTCTTTTTGAATCTCCATGTCGGTACGCATGACATCCTCCTTTGAATTCAGTGGCGCCCCGCCGCCTAGCAACCGGCGTGCCGGGAATTACGTGGGGGGATTTGCCGGACTGGCAAAATCGTCGGTCAGTGTGACAGAGGGGTCGGTCAGTTTGAAAGCCGAGCTAGAGGAACCAGCCGACGCACAGTCGCGATGATATCGCCGATCGTGACGCGCCGCCGCAGCGTGACAGCCCGAAATCCGTCACGCCGCCTGCTGCAGCTGCACCCGTTCGTCCCAGTCGATGTGGTAAGCGAACAGCCAGTCCTGCGCTTGTGTCGCGAAGCGCTTGAGCAGCAGCGGCAGGACGAGATCGCGAACCACCCGAGCGATTGGGCCGGCGGCCTTGCCACTCGCGGACCGCGCCCCGTAGGCGACGACGCGCTCCACCCGTCGCCGGCGCAGCTGCTCGTAGGCGGCGAAGGCGCGTGCGGTGTCCGGCAGGTCCCGTAGGCACTTTGCGAGCACGAGCGCGTCTTCCATGGCCAGCGACGCGCCTTGCCCCGAACTCGGCGACGCGGCGTGGGCGGCGTCTCCGATGATGATCATCGGCCCGCGCCACCACGTGGGCACCTTAGGCATGTCGTACTAGTTGGTGCCGAGGGGCATCACGGTCGTGCTGCGGATGATGTCCACGGCCGGACCCGCGTCAGCGGCGAACAGTTCGATGAGGCGCGCTTTCCATTGCTCGGGCGTCGTAGCAGCGAGCTCGGCCCTGGGAATCTCGGTGGCGCTCGGCGGATTGGCGAACCACCAGATCTCCTCTGACGGACTCAGCGTGTAACCGAAGAAGGCGCGTTTGCCGAATACCATGACGTACGTGCCCGGTTTCGCGGCGACCCGTGCAGCGCGGGTGAACCCCCCGATGTTGCCTAGGCCGGTGTAGCGCGGCTCCGGTGCAGCCGGGTCGATGATGCGGCGCGTGCGCGAGTGGATTCCATCGGCGCCGATGAGCACATCACCCTCGGCCGAGGTTCCGTCTTCGAAGCGCCCGACGACTCGGCCGTTCGGCGTGGGCTCGGCGGTGGTGAGTCGCTTCCCGTGCTGGATGGGAATGCCCCGACTGCGCGCTTCCTCATACAGCACGCGGTACAGATCGGCGCGCTTTATCGTATGCGTCACGGTTGCGTCTGGGAGGGTGCCACCGATCGGGACCTCGCCGAGGCGTCTGCCGGTACCGCTAAAGAACTCGATGCTTCGCGTCGGGAAGCCCGCATCCATCACTACGCGGTGCAGATCGAGCGTCCGCAAGGCGTCGAGCCCATTAACCGCAACCGTGAGAAATACCCCCGCGGCGTCAGCGCCACTCGGGTACGCTTCGTAGATGGTCGACGCGATGCCGGCGCGTTGCAGTGCCATCGCGACGGTGGGACCGGCGATGCCGCCGCCGATGATCAAGGCGTGTCTCGGCCTGGTCATGGCACTCCCCTTCGATATCGGTGTCGGTGTGTCTGAACTGATATCCTTGCTTTACGAATCCGATGCTCGGGATCCGCGCTGCGTCCTTGGATTCAAGCCCCCCGCCGCCCAGCAACTGCCGTGCCGGGAATTACGTGGGGGGAGTTGTCGGACTGGCAAAATCCTCGGTCAGTGTGACAGAGGGGTCGGTCAGTTCGAAAGCCGAGCTTTGGCACGCCCGTTGCTTCCGGCGGGCGTTAGAGACCAGCAGGGGAGGACTCGATGCGGATGTTCGGACCTGAGCCGCTGTTTCGCGACCGGCGGGATGCGGGTCGGGCGCTCGCAGCCCGGCTCGAGCGCTATCGTGGCAGTGATACCCTCGTGCTCGGCCTGCCCCGTGGGGGTGTCGTGGTTGCGGCGGAGGTCGCCCGGCGGCTCGGCGCCGAGCTCGATGTCGTGGTGGCGCGCAAGCTCGGGGCGCCCATCTCGCCCGAGGTGGCGATCGGCGCCGTGACGGCGAGCGGGGAGCGGGTCCTGAACGAGGAGCTGATCCGGGAGCTGGACGTCTCGGAGGCGTACTTGCGCGGCGTGACTGCCCTTGAGGAGCGGGAAGCGCGCCGGCGCGAGGCTTGGCTGCGAGGGAACCGGCCGCCGCCGCGGATCGCGGGCCGAAGCGTAATCGCGGTGGACGACGGCCTGGCCACCGGGGCCACGTTGCGCGCGGCGCTCCGGTCCGTGCGGAAGCAGTCACCCGCCCGTCTCGTGGTCGCGGTGCCGGTGGGCTCGCGCCAGGCGTGCGAAGCCCTGCGCGCCGAGGCGGACGAGGTGGTGTGCCTCTACGCGCCGGCGTCTTTCAGCGCGGTGGGGAGCTACTACCTGAGGTTCGAGCAGACCTCGGACGACGAAGTGCGGAGGCTGCTGCAAGAGGCAGGACCTCCTGAACTGGCCGCGCCCGCGAAACATCGGAACTAACACGCAACTGAGCCGCGGTCCCACCCGTGACGGGAAGGAGACGAAACGATGAAGACAATAAACCAGACCGCGCTCGCCGTGCTCGTAACGACGGCGGCGATCGTGGCGTGCGGAGGAGGCAAAATGAAGCAAGGCGGACCGAGCACGGACACCCAGGCTCAGGGGCGCTACGCGTCCGTGAATGGCCTCAACCTGTACTACGAGATTCACGGCAGCGGGGAACCGCTAATCCTGTTACATGGAGGCGTTGGTGCGAGCGAGATGTTCGGCCCGATCTTGCCCCCGCTCGCCGAGCGCCGGCGGGTGATCGCGGTCCATCTGCAGGGCCATGGGCGCACGGCTGACATTGATCGGCCATTGCGCTTCGAGCTGATGGCGGAGGACATCGCAGCCCTGCTGAAGCATCTCGGCATCGAGAAGGCTGACCTCGTGGGCTACTCCCTCGGAGGCGGTGTCGCGCTGCGGACCGCCATCCAGCACCCCGAGGTGGTACGCAGACTGGTCCTCATCTCTACGCCTTTCAAACGGGATGGGTTCTACCCCGAGGTCCTGGCCGCCATGCAACTGGGTCCAGCGGCTGCTGAGGGCATGAAGCAAAGCCCGCTGTCCCAGCTCTATCCCCGCGTCGATTGGCGGGTGCTATTCACCAAGCTCGGCGATCTGCTTCGGCGCGACTACGACTGGTCCAGGGACGTGGCGGCGATGAAGGCGCCCACGATGCTCGTCTTCGCGGACGCCGATGCTATCCGCCCGCGCACATCATGGAATTCTACGGACTGCTCGGCGGCGGGCAGAAGGACGCGGGCTTGGACGGTGCCGGAAGGCCTACGGCACAGTTCGCCATTTTGCCCGGCTGCACGCACTACAACATCCTTTCCTCCCCCGTGCTGGCGACGGTCATTATGGCATTCCTCGACGCGCCCCCGCGGGCGGCCAAATGATGTTCGCCGTACGGCCGCAGCGCGCTGACGTGAGACACCAGGCGTTTCGCGTCATTGAGCAACGAACGGCCGTCGAACGATAGAGAGGTCGCCATCTATGGTGAAACAACTGCCTCACAACTGGGTCGCTATCCGCCGCGAGTGGCCGGTGCTCACGGTCCACCAACGGCTTGAAACGTCTGTCGCCTTCCTGTTGACGCTGGTGATTGATGTAGTCATCCTCGTGGCTCTGTACCGCCTCATCGTCGGCGTCGTCGGCACCCTGATGCTCGGAACTTTCAATCCTCTCGAACATGCTGTGTTCCAGCGGGTGTTCGGTGAGATAATGACCTTGCTGATCGCTCTGGAGTTCAATCACACGTTGCAATATGTGATCAGCCGCGATCGGGGGATCGTTCAAGGCAAGGTCATCGTCCTGATCGCCCAACTCGCCCTAGCCAGAAAGGTCATTGTCACAGACCCGTACGAAGTTGCCCCCCCGTCGGTCGCCGCGCTTGCTAGCCTCGCGCTTGCCCTCGGCGTGACGTATTGGCTCATGCGTGGTCGCGACGACGACCTGGAAGGAGCTGGGTCCGAGAAACGGGAGAACTCCAACCACGCGCGCTGAGTGGTCAAGCTCTACCTCTTTCGAGGAACTGTTTCAACCCGGCGAGCATTGACGCCCAATTCTTCTCAGAGTGCTCCCGCGCCTTGTCGGTGGGATTATTGTCTTGAGATAGTGAGATGCGAGTCTGTTCACCGGCGGCAGACAAGTCGATCGTTACGGTGTGGTAGTTCTCTGGTGTGTCGGGGAGCCCGGCGAGCGGACTGAAATGAGTGTACTGGAGGGTACGGCCAGGCTTAAGCTGAAGAATGACTCCCCGGTCTTCATATGACTTGCCTTGCCACTCCCCTTTCCAGATGATCGGACTGCCTTCCTTCCACTCCGATATCACGGTCGTGCCGAACATGTACTCCTTGATGGCTTCAGGAGTGATGAGCGCCTTCCATACCTCGGCGATGGGAGCATCGACCGTGACCGAAGCCTTGGCGACGAACTTCTTGTCCATGGATCGGGTTCTCCTAGGCCGCGCGTCAAGAGCTCTAGTTTGCTTCAACAAGGGAAGCAAGTTTGCCGTCATCACGCGATGTTCTGGGCATCGGTGTCGTAACAGCAAGTTTGAAGATCGCCGCCAGCGCATCGAAAACTGGTACGCCGGCGGCGACACTGCAAGAAATCGGGACTGCGTTGTGGTCTAGCGTGACGCCGTTTGGAGCGCCCTCGCGGCCTGTTCGATGAGCGCAACAACCGGAGCAGGACGCGACACATAGATCGCGTGACTGCCAGGCGACTCGCGCACCGTCGAGCCCGCCCGCTTGGACATGAAACGCTGAGCTACCGGTGGAATCATCCGATCGTCCGTCGCGACGAGGTACCAACTCGGCTTGGTCCGCCATGACGCCTCCGTCACCTCGCCGTTGAGCGCGTTGAGGCCCCAAGGCACCTGCGATTGGGCCATGAACTCCGCGAGCGGCGCATCGACATCCGCCGCGAACGAGGCGGCGAACTTCGCCTTATCGAGGAATAAGAACCCGTCCTGGGGCGGGAGAATCGGAGGCACGGGTGCCCCCGGTGCGGGATTCTGGATCAACTTTGCAACCGACTCGCCCTTGTCGGCGGCGAAGGCAGTGATGTAGACGAGCCCCACGACCTTCGGGTCGTTGCCGGCTTCCGTGATGACCACGCCACCGTAGGAATGACCGACCAGGATCACTGGACCGCTACTCGCCGCCATGGCCCGGCGCGTCGCGGCAACATCATCGCTCAGTGAAGTGGTGGGGTTCTGCACGATCGTGACGGTGTACCCCTTCTTCCGCAGACGCTGGAACACACCTTCCCAGCCGGAACCGTCCACGAAGCCGCCGTGAACGAGCACGATCGTAGGACGCTGCATCGCCAGCTGTGCATGGACCGGGGCCGCGGTGGCGCCAACCGCGAGCGCCGCCATGAATGCCTGCTGTTTCATCGTTGTCTCCTTCCAGATAAGAGGCGTTTTAGGCCGCGCCAGTCGCGGCCATGTGCGACGCTGGAAGGCAAGCGACGCGCCACAGCTAAGTGACTCATGGGATAGAACTTGACTTCAGCGATGATGCCAACCGCTTGGCAATTGCCAATCGGTTAGCGAACTCGAAAGGCGAACCCCTGTGTGGCCAACCAGGCGAAGGGACCGTACCTTCGTCCCGCACATGCAGCACGTTGCCCGTGTCCTCGCCTCACCGCTCAAAGGCGTCTACAGCACGCATATCGACAGCGCGCAGCAGTTCGACCGGCACTGGCACGACACCTACGGATTCGGGTTCCTGGAACACGGCGCGCAGGAGTGGTTCAGCGGCCGCGGAATCGTGCGCGGGTACCCCGGCGACGTCATCTCGACCAATCCCGGTGAAGTCCATGACGGCCGACCGCTCGGCCCGCCGACGCGGCGCTGGCGCATCGTCTATGTCGATGTGGACGTGATGACGACCCTCACGGCATCCGAGCGGGGGGCGGGGGGGCACGCCGAGATCACAAGTCCGGTGATCAAAGACGCTGTGCTCTTCCGGATCCTGCAGCGTCTGTTTTCGCGTCTCGAGCGCTGGAACAATCGCACGCCACACGCGCGACCGGTGGATTCCCTGGCATTCGAGGAAGCGCTGGTCGCAAGTTGCGTACGCCTGATGGCGCGGCATGGCGCGGCGCGGTGGAGCGATGCGCCATCCCGCGACGTCCGCCAGGTCCGCGAGCGCCTCGCTGACGATGCGGCGCGCGTGCCGAGTCTCGCAGACCTGGCCCGGCTCACGGGGCTGAGCCGCTATCAGGTTCTGCGCCGATTCGAGCGAGCCTATGGGCTGCCGCCCCACGCGTGGCTGCTGCGCCGCCGCGCCGAGCGTGCGCGGGTGCTGATTCGTGACGGCGCTACGCTCGCGGCGGCAGCGGCGGCGACCGGTTTCGCCGACCAGAGCCACATGACGCGCGTCTTTGCGCGGCAGTTCGGCTTCACCCCGGGCGCGTGGCGGCGGGCAGCACGGCTGCAATAACGTCCAAGACGCCGGCGTCCAGCCGGCCGAGCTTTTCCTGGTGTGTATATCCATGGATACGGCGAGCGCGAGAGCGAGCGCCTGCTGGCGCAGGCTGCGTCGGTCGTTCGCCTGCTCCATGGGGATACCCGGTTTCCGCCCGGCAGTCGCGTGCTCGAGGTCGGGTGCGGGACCGGCGCGCAGACGGTCAGTCTCGCCCGCAATAGTCCGGGCGCGCGGATCGTCGCATTCGATCATGCGACCGCATCGCTCGCGCGCGCGATCGAACGCGTCGCAGCGGCCGGCCTGGCGAATGTCGAGTTCCTGCACGCGGACCTGTATGCGCTGCCGTTCGAAGCAGAGTCCTTCGATCACGTATTCGTCTGCTTTGTGCTCGAACACCTCACCAATCCAATCGCAGCGCTGCAGCTGGTGAAGCAGCTGCTCAAGCCGGGTGGTACCGTCACCGTTTTCGAGGGAGATCACGGTTCCGCGTACTTCCATCCTGACTCCGAGATCGCGCACCGGGCGATCGGGTGTCAGGTGGAGCTCCAGCGGCGGGCCGGCGGGAATGCCTGTATCGGTCGGCAGCTGTATCCGCTGCTCGCGCAAGCAGGCTATGAGGCGCCGTGCGTGACACCGCGCGTCGTCTACGTTGACGCGACGACACCAGATCTGGTCGACAGTTTCACGCGGAAAACGTTCACGTGGATGGTTGAAGCCGTGCGGGAGGAGGCGCTCGCGGCCCGCATCATCGATGCCGCGACATTCGATGCAGGGATCCGCGATCTCTATCGTG
>Ga0209761_1000134_pt1 | contig 40069 bp, 47 predicted proteins | sample GraSoi013_1_40cm_4_FD_185818 | JGI IMG/M metagenome (GOLD analysis project Ga0209761, IMG submission 185818) | Grasslands soil microbial communities from the Angelo Coastal Reserve, California, USA - Sample 09_25_2013_1_40cm (SPAdes) (version 2) | ecosystem: Environmental > Terrestrial > Soil >... | reverse complement strand
TCGGCTACTCTCGCATCGGACGCGTCACTAGAGACGGGATATTACTCATCAGGCGCGGACAAGAAGTGATTGCGAAGGCTCCGGCAAGATTTGTGGCCGAAGCACCACTCGCCGCTCGTTCGAGCAGGAAACCAGCCTACCTCGATGGGCTGGCTAGGGCTCCCGAGCCGCCGGTTCCCGAAGATCTCAATGAGACACTACTCGCACTGCTCTCTAGCCCGAACGTTTGCAGCAGGGAATGGATCTACCGCCAGTACGATTTCGAGGTCGGAATCAGAACCATCATCAAACCGGGACAAGGAGACAGCGCCGTGCTTCGTCTACCCAACGGTAAGACCTTGGCAATCACGACCGACGGCAATAGCAAGCAAGCCTACCTTGACCCCTACTGGGGAACGGTCGGGATTCTCAGTGAAGCCTTCTCCAACCTCGTCGCATCGGGCGCTGAGCCAGTCGCCATTGTAGACCATCTCCAGTACGGAGACCCCGGCAACCCTGAAGTCTACTGGACATTCAAGGAAGCAATCCATGCAATGCGAGACTACCTGAATGCTGTTCGAGTCCCATGCGTCGGTGGCAAGGTCAGCTTCTACAACGAAGACAGTGAGAATAGGACCGCCATCAAACCCTCTCCAGTAATATCCGCGCTCGGACTACGAGATGCTAGGACCCCAAAGATAGACTCGGCTCTACAAAGCGAAGGCGATGACCTTCTCATTGTCGGAACAGTGCTCCCAGGACTCGGCGGCAGCGAATATTACGAAAGCGTCCATGGACTGGTGGGAGGTCAGGTCCCAAGAGTCAATCTGAGAACGGAGCGGACGATCATGCGCACCATGACCCGAATCGTTAAAGCGGGTCTCGTCGAGGCCGCTCACGATATTTCAAAGGGTGGGCTGGCTGTCAGCCTCGCAGAGATGGCCATCCAGGGCCAGAAGGGCTTCACTGTCAGCCTAGATGATATCCCAGCCAAGACAGACAGAATCGATCAGCTACTATTCTCCGAATCGAAGCCAAGATTCATCCTCGAATCGAGACAGAAAAACACCAGCCGGATCCTTCGACGGATGAGAACGGCTAGAATTCCGGCTGCGAAGATTGGCCTAGTCGAAGGAAGCAGAGTGGAATTCGCACAAAAGTCAGACCCTATGATAACGACTCCTCTGAACGTCGTAGCCGATTCATGGTCGCGAACACTGGAGAAGACGATGCAGGTCGCTCCGTGAGCCGGCCCTAAAAAACCAATTTAGGGTGAACCACCCCACATAACATAAAATGGTTAGTTTTAGTCGGCGAATTCTTCGAAGAGGAGTATTGGCACTAGTCGTAGGCTTAACTCTAGTTGGAATAACGAGTCTTCGTTCCAATTCTCCAGACGGAAATACTCGGGGGTTTCCCTGGAGTTATACCCATGCGGTTTCACCGTGTTACAATGGCAATCCGTTTAATGGGTGTGGGTTCACGATAGATCCAATCGCAATAAGCCTTGACCTTGTTTTCTGGGTGGTAGTGGGATTAGCAGTAATTTCTGGTACGAGGTTGGCATTCCTCAAGTGGCGTCCTTCGGCTACTTTACAATGAAAGGAGGCTGGAATCCTTTCCGCAGGCTTGCCATATTCGGGTTTCTCAGAACCTGCACTCGAGTTCATAGAGAGCGAGAAGCGCACTCCAAATAAAACCCTGAGAATATTTCCAGAGAGGTAGCTCTCGGCTCTATTTAGACGATTGTGTCAAGAAAGAGCTATACACCGCCTGGAATTGATTCATGTTTGTATTTGAGCGCGAAGAGCCTCAATGTCAATCCTGCAGTTGGAGCGAAAAACCGGGTTCTGACTCGCTCCAAGACAATCCACACGCCACGCTTAGACCCCCAAGCGGGACGTGAGGCTGTGAAGGAGCATTGTGGGATTGTAGGAATCTACTCGCTGAAGGGAGAGCCTGTCGCGGAACGGATCGTCAAGGGACTCTCTGCGTTACAGCATAGAGGACAAGAGTCATGGGGCATAGCCATTCCCGGCGAGCCGATCGTCAAGGGCCTCGGACTAATCGGCGTGGGAGCCGCTGCCAACGCCAGGAAGATCCTTCGGCTCGCCGGCAATCGTGGTATTGGGCACGTCCGATATTCTACACGAGGACGAACCACCTTAGAGAACGCGAGTCCCATGGATATCAAAGGCGAGTTTTCCATCGCCCAGAACGGTACTGTTGCCAACACCGAGGACCTCTACCCGCTCGTAACCGGCGAGTTTCCAATCCTCGACGATTCAAACGACACTCGACTGGCAGGCTACCGACTGCTCCAGCACTATCGACGGGAACATGATTGGACACGAGCGTTCAACAGGCTCGCTAGAGAACTGAGCGGGTCGTTCTGCTTCATGATCCTGACCAAGGAGGGCGAAGTCTTGGCGGCACGTGACGAAGCAGGATTCAGGCCCCTCTGCCTCGGATACGACGAGGAAAACAAGACCCACATCCTCGCCAGTGAGAGCTGCGCGCTTACAGCACTACACGCTGACTTCGTCAGAGACGTGCAGCCCGGAGAACTGGTCCGTCTCAACAAGGACGGGGTTACAGTGACCACTTTTGCGGACTCTCCCCGTCACTATCACTGTCCATTTGAGTACACCTACTTCGCCCACCCCAGCTCCACCATCGAGGGCCATAATGTCTACGAGACACGTAGACAGCTCGGCAGAGTCCTCGCTCGCAAGTACCGGTTCAGCGCAGACGTTGTAATCCCGGTCCCAGACTCTGCCAGGCCCGCCGCGCTCGGCTACTCTGAGGAGAGTGGCATCCCGATGGAGGAGGGCTTGATGAAAGACCGGTACCGAAAGAAGGGAAACCTTCGAAGCTTCATCGAGCCCACCGATGAGAGCAGAGAAGAGATTGTCCGGGAAATCATCACAATAAAACCTGTAGTGGAGGGTAAGCGGGTCATAGTTGTCGACGACAGCATCGTCCGAGGGACGAGCAGCAAGAACATAATCCGAGCACTGCGCGACGCTGGCGCCAAGAAAGTCTACATGGTCGTAACATTCCCTCCCATCCGCCATCCCTGCTACATGGGCATCGACTTCCCCACACGCGAAGAGCTTCTGGCAAACAGAGTCGACGGCGAAGACACGTCCATATCAGAGCTGAACAAGAAGGTGGCGAATGAGATAGGCGTCGACGGGCTCGGCTATAACGACATGGAGGGGCTCACGAAAGGAATTGGGCTCCGGCCAGATGAGATGTGCTTCGCCTGTGTCACCGGTAACTATCTCGGCTTGAAGAAGGACCCGGTCGTAAGGACCCGGGAAGAGATGAAGGCCTAGGACCAGGCGTCGGCCCGTGTCCGAATGAAAATCCTCATCATCGGAAGCGGTGGTAGAGAACATGCGCTAGCCTGGACACTCTCCAGAGACTCACGGGCCACAAAGATCTATGCAGCCCCGGGCAACCCGGGGATCGCAGAAATCGGGACATGCGTCCCGATAAACGCCTCCAACATAGAGGAAATCGCCTCATTCGCATTAAGAGAACACATCGACCTAACAGTCGTCGGTCCCGAAGCTCCGCTGGGCGCTGGCATCGTCGACACGTTCCGGAAGCAGAAGCTCCCCATCTTCGGACCAGACAAGAGCGCAGCCCGGATCGAGACCTCGAAGAGCTTCGCGAAAGACCTCTGCTCACGATACAAAATTCCAACACCCCGCTGGGAGACTTTCACAGATGCGGCCGTCGCGAAGAGAGCCCTAGACAGGATGGGCCCACCCTGGGTGGTTAAGGCCGATGGGCTTGCATCTGGCAAGGGAACTACCGTGACAAGTGAGAGACGAGAGGCTGAAACCGCGATTCAGAGAGAACTTGAACGAGAACCTCGAAGAATCGTCATAGAAGAGTTCATCGACGGATGGGAAGCGAGCTTCACAGCAACAGTCTCTGGAGGCCGGGCCCAATGGCTGGCTCCCGCCTTCCAGGACTACAAACCGATTTTCGACGGGGATGTCGGGCCCAACACTGGTGGGATGGGAGTCTATGCGCCCGTCCTGATGGTAACCGAAGCTATTGTTGACAAGGTGAGACGAAAGATTCTAGATCCCTCAGTTGAGGCCATGGCGAAGGAGAACGTTCCGTTTCAAGGAGTACTCTATCTCAACATCATAGTCAAGCATGGAACCGAGGACCCCCGCCTGCTTGAGTTCAATGCGCGCTTTGGAGACCCCGAAGCACAGGGCATCGCGGCATTAGTCAAGGGAGGGCTACTGACACACATGCGCGAGATCGCGGAGAATTCCAAAAGACCGTCACTGCCAGAATGCGCTTCTTCCGCATCGGTGGTCGTGGTGCTTGCGTCCAAGGGATACCCCACAACCCCGTCAACCGGGGACAGGATCACGATCCGAAAAGTGTCTCAAGGTAATGTAGTATTGTTCCACGCAGGCACGGCTATAGCCTCGACTGGAGAGCTAGTGACGGCCGGGGGTCGAGTCCTCAATATCGTTGCGACGGGACCTGATGTAGAGTCGGCCCGTAAAGACGCATACTCTGCAATCGGAAGCTCTGTCCAGTTTCCGGGAATGCAATACCGCCGCGATATCGGCAGCGGCCAGTTACGCCGCAGAAAGCTAGAACAGATTCAGACGTGAAGCCTAATGGAGGACTGCGTCTTCTGCAAGATCATCAGAGAAGAGCTCCCCTCCTATTCGGTTTTCGAAGACGAGGATTACATCGCTTTTCTCGATATTCGACCGATGAATCCTGGACATACGCTGGTCGTGCCGAAGTTACACTACCGTTGGGTCTGGGATGTCCCTGAGGCCGGAAGATACTTTGAGACGGTTACCAGAATCGCGAAGGCTCTCCAGCAAACTATGAAGACAGAATGGATCGCCGCCGACGTTGCGGGAATGGGCGTCGCCCACGCTCATATCCACCTCATCCCACGATTTCCCAAAGATGGGCATGGAGAATTTGTCGACGGCCGGAACGTCAAGACGATAACGCCAGAAGAGATGAAGACAATCGCCGAAACAATCAGGAAAGGGTTGCTCGGGTCCGTAGTGGAGCGAAGGTTAGGTGGGTCCCTTCGCGAATAGAATCACTAAGCTACCTCCGAAGGTTCGTGAGCTCGTGGAAGAGTTTCGCGACGAATTGTCCACAGTCCTTGGGAAGAACCTGGTGGGTGCATACTTGCACGGGTCCATAGCGTTCCCCGAGTATGAGCCTCATGCTGGAGACATAGACTTCCACGTCGTGATTCGCAGACCTCTCGCGGGAGAGGAGATCAGAAGACTGGATCATCTGCATCGAGCGCTATCGGCAAGATTCGAGTTTGGCAAAAGGCTTGACGGATTCTATATCCCGCTCGCCAAGGCGCGAAAATCTGAGATCCCCAGAGGAATCGTCTACGGCGCCCATGGGAGAATCCATCATGGAGGCTCTGATGATGCCTGGGCGTTGCACCGTGAACATTTGCATGCTTCTGCCTACATACGGCTTCAAGGTCCCAGCGCGAGCCGCATTTTTCCGAGAGCCGACTGGAAGTCGATCAGGAGCGCCCTTTACCGACAACTGCTGTATGCGAGGAAGATCATCGAGAGTGATTCGTGGTGGGCCGTCCTAAACCTCTGCAGGCTCGTCTACAGTTTCGAGAACGGAAGGATCGTCGTCTCGAAGCTTGGGGCGGCGAGATGGGCCTTGAAGAGACTCCCATCGAAGTGGCGACCAGTCGTCCGGTCAGCAATCAAAACCTATCACGGGACGGAAACTAGCGATTACCGTGCGGTTCTAAGAAGAGATGCGAGAAAGTTTCTCGGATTCGCATCGGTCAGGATAATCGCCTTCGACTCGACCTGGGACTCACGCCAGCCGCATATCGCACATCTTAGAAAGAGAGAGCGTAGGGCAGGAAGATAGTCTTGGTGCCGATAGGGGTCCTTGTCTCGGGGAGAGGCTCGAACCTCGAAGCCATCCTTGACGCTGTTGACAGAAAGTACATCACGAAAGGCGAAGTGAGAGTCGTCGTTAGTAACAAGCCAGGCGTGGGAGCAATAGAAATCGCCAAGAAACACAGGGTCCCGACAGCCGTACTCGATGACAAGGGCCTCCCGAAGATGGACCCCAAGTATGACGCGAAGACGATGGCGACCCTCGAGTCTCATGGGGTGAACTCGAGAGATGGACTCGTCGCCCTCGCAGGCTACTTCCGAATCCTAGGCTCACAGTTCGTAGAGAAATACAAGAATAGGATCATGAACGTCCACCCTGCGCTCCTACCATCATTTCCCGGCCTGGAGCCGCAGAAGCGAGCCCTCGAACATGGAGTGAAAGTTTCAGGGGCAACAATCCATTTTGCCGCTAAAGACGTCGACTCGGGACCCATAATCCTCCAAGCACACGTCCCAGTCAGAGACGACGACACGGTAGACACGCTATCGGAGAGAATCCTGCGTCAAGAACACAGAATCTACCCCGAAGCAATACGCCTCTTCACCGAACGGAAGCTGAAGGTGGAAGGAAGGAGAGTCACCCTCGCAACTTGACCGGCATAATCCTTGATGGAAAACTGGTCGCTGCGGAAGTCAAGAAACAAGTCGCAGAACAGGCAGAGCAACTAGGGAGACATGGGACCCGGCCGTTCCTCGCTACCATACAGGTAGGAGATGATCCTGCAAGCACGAGCTATCTCAAAGCCAAACACAGAGCTGCGGAGGAGATCGGGATAGAGTCCGAACACCACCATCTCTCCGCCAGCACGGCTCAAGACAAGCTCGAAGCACTCTTGGGCCAGCTGAACACAAACCCGAAAGTGAACGGAATACTCGTCCAGCTTCCTCTGCCTCAAGGATTTGACGAGGATTCGATAATCGAGAGAATTATCCCCTACAAAGACGTTGACGGCCTACATCCGATCAACGCGGGAAGACTGGCGGCTGGCAAGGAAATACTCGTCCCGTGCACACCCAAGGGCATAGTCAAGCTGTTGACGCATTACAAGGTCCCAGTGGCTGGGCGGCATGCAGTCATCATCAATCGCACAACCCTCGTTGGGAGACCATTGGCGAATCTGTTCCTAAACCGGGACGCGACCGTGACGGTTTGCCATTCGAAGACCGCCAACCTCGCTGAGACTACGCGGACAGCGGATATTCTGGTCAGTGCTGTTGGAAGGGAAGAGTTTCAGATCTCTCCCGAGCATATCAAGCCTGGGGCCACTGTGGCGGATGTGGGGCTGGCCCGAGTCGGGGGAAAGTTGCGAGGCGACGTGGACTTTGACAAGGTTAGCAGGCTTGCCGGATTCATAACTCCCGTACCTGGAGGAGTCGGCCCGATGACAGTTGCATGTCTTCTCGAGAACACGGTCCAGGCAGCGCTAATCCAGACGAGAGGGGGATAGGAGGGAAGAATAGCATTGCCGCAGTCAATCGTGAGAAATGTGAAGCCGGACGAACTTGGAGCGTTGCCGAAGAACTTGCATGATTGGACCTCTGGCTTTATCGAAGCTGCAGGAACGACGATTGCTCTGACGTCTGACTCTTTTGACCCTATGGGTTGTTTTGTCGCTGAAGACAAGGGGTCGATTGTTGGCTGCGTGGCCGTCACAAGCCTCCCCCGGAAGAACTGGCTGGTCGTAAGATACCTCTCGGCCAAGCGCGCCCTGTCTCGAGTCTACGCTGTTGAGAAACTGCTCAGCAGAGCACTCCAGTATGTCGAGACAAAGAGTCCTGAGTTCCTCAGAGCAACCACGCCTTCGATGCAGCCGTATGTGGATGTCTACAAGAGCTTCGGGTTCAGACCCGTCCGAAGAGACTTCAGGATAACGTGGGATCTAGCAGGGACGTCTGAGAAGGAAAACAAGCAGGTCGAGATTAGGGAGGTCACCGAGAAGACGGCTCCAGAAATCTCCAAAGTCTATGTCGAATCTATCCGTCCGTACTGGGACTGGCGAACCGAGGAGCAGGGAGGCGAAGAAGCTATTGCCCAAAAATTCAAGGAAGGGCTGAAGAAAGGCGAACGATGGCTTTCGGGATCTGTGGGAAAAAGTGTCGTCGGACTGACTGGACTGATCCCTGACTACTATAGGACTGGAGAGGCCCGGTTTCGGGGAACTTTTGTCGTTCCGGAATATCGAGGCAGAGGCTACGGGCGGACCATGATCAGCCAAGCGTCAAGCTGGGCGAAGAAGCTTGGCCAGCATAAGATGACGGTGTACACTTTCTCGTATCTGGAGTGTCTAGCGCCGGGAGCATTACTGTACATGGGGTCGGGCGGGAAGATTGAGAGCGAGTATCTTCAGCTGCAGCGGGCGTTATAGGGTGCGAGACGATTCATCGTTGATCGTGCCGCGTTCAAGAGACTGGTGCGTTATTATTGGGTGAGGCGCAGACTGCCGTAGAGAAGGAGAATCTGAGACGATACATTCTACGTCTCAGAGATCGACAGTCAATCGGCGAAGTCGAGCAGAAGAGCCAAGACACCACCGATCAAGTGTTGCACCTTCACGAGTACGTTCGTGCTAGAGGAATCGCTTGTTATGTAAACAAGGACACAGAGGTCGATACCAGAGTCTTGATCAGGACTGCTCTGGACCAGGGCAAACGGGTCCTCGTCCCTGTTGTCAAGAAGGGCGATGTCGAACTATTCTTCTCGGAAATCAAGGACCTAGGAAAGGAGCTAGCCCCTGGGACCTTTGGGATTCTCGAGCCCAAGCAGGAGTTTGTCCGTCCGGTCAGCTTGGACGAGGTAGACGTTATCTTTGTGCCGGGCATCGTCTGGGACCGGGAAGGGTACCGGCTAGGCTGGGGAAGAGGATACTTCGACAGGGCGATCAAGAAGCTGCCCCCGCATGTGCGGTCGGCCGGCTTGGCATTCAACCTGCAGCTAATCACCCGCGTCCCGCGAGATCAGTTTGATGTACCAGTGGACATGGTCGTGACAGAGTCTCGTGTGATACGGTGCCATAAGTGACTAAGAGTGTGAGCATCTTGATGGGGTCGGAGAGTGACCGTGAGATCGCCAAGAAGGCAGAGACTGTTCTTGACAAGCTTGGAGTCCCATATGAGACCAAGGTCTTGTCAAGCCATAGGAACCATAAGGAACTTGACAAGTATGTTGAGACTTCGAAGGCTGACGTGTTCATCACTATAGCAGGGCTCTCCGCAGCTCTTTCCGGCTTCGTCGCATCCCTCTCGACAAAGCCCGTCATTGGTGTGCCTGTCTCTGGGAAGTTGAATCTGGACTCGATCCTCGCAATAGTCCAGCTGCCCTCCGGGGTCCCTGTCGGAACTGTAGGGCTAGATAATGGAACGAACGCTGGACTGTTGGCGGCAGAGATTCTGGCCCTGTCGGATGCTGAGGTCTCGAAGAAACTCTCACAGTATCGGAGTGGACAATTGTAAGATGCAAGAGTCGATGGAGAATCCCTCAATCCCGTTCAAGCGTGGAAAGGTCAAGGATGTCTATGACCTCGGACATGATCAGCTGCTGTTCATCTTCACGGACCGGGTCTCCGCGTACGATGTGGTGTTGCCGTCGACGATCCCGAGAAAGGGCGAGGTCTTGTGTAAGCTGGCGGCGTTCTGGTTTGACTATCTCAAGGTGCCGCATCACATGCTCCGCGTCGAGGATACCAACCGGATGGTCGTACGGAGGCTCAAGATGATCCCTGTCGAGGCTGTGGTCCGCGGCTATCTCTACGGTAGCCTCTATGAACGGCTGAAGAAGGGACAAATCTCATTGCCAGTCGAGCCTGTCCTGGCGGCGAGGCTTCCCGAGCCGTATTTCGACCCCACCACAAAGTCAGATGTGAAGGACGAGCCGGTCTCGCTGGAACAGATCGAGGAAGAAGGCTGGCTAGACGCTGGTCAGCTGGGCGAGGTTAGGAAAAGAACTCTTGAGATTTACAAGAGGATGTCTGAGCGGGCGGAGAGTGCAGGTTTCATCCTCGCGGATCTGAAGTTGGAGTTTGGTTTTGACAAGCAGGAGAATATTGTCCTGGCTGATTCTATTGGACCGGACGAGTTCAGGCTCTGGCCGACGAGCGAGTACGCGCCCGGAAAGACGCAGGAGAGCTACGACAAGCAGGTGATCCGCGACTGGCTGGGCAAGGTGGGTTACAAGAAGACCCTTGACGAGGCGAGGAGAGAGGGCCGGCCGACGCCTCGGCCTCCTGATCTGCCATCGGAGCTTGTCGAAGAGACGGGCAGACGGTACATCATCGCGTATGAGCGGTTGACTGGACTGAAGCTGTAGACTTGGCCCGGCCTCGGATGACCTACACCACGGCAGGGGTCGACTCGAGGCACGTCCGGGAGGCACATCGGGTTCTGGCGAGACGGCTGGAGTCAACCTTCCAGACGCGGAGGGGACGGGTTGGTTGGCCGCTCTTTCCGATAGGCCACTATGCAGGGCTTGTGGACCTGGGCGATGGCCGAGTGTTGAGTCTTCATACTGATAGTGTTGGGACTAAGGTTCTCGTCGCACGGTTGATGGGGAAGTATGATACGATCGGGATTGACTGTGTGGCGATGTGCGCCAATGATCTGATCTGCACGGGCGCGGAGCCGATAAGCTTCCTAGACTACATGGCGATGAGTAGGCCGGACCGTTCGATTGTCGAGGAAGTGGCTGTTGGCCTTGTCAAGGGAGCCAAGGAGGCGAGAATGGCGATTGTCGGTGGAGAGACAGCGATCGTCCCGGAGCTACTAGCGCAGGATGGCGGTTTTGATCTTGTCGGATTTGCGGCCGGAGTTTGCAAGAAGAAAGAGCTGATTCTAGGCGACCGGGTTGTGGAGGGCGATTGTCTGGTTGGTGTTGCTAGTTCGGGGATTCATTCGAACGGGCTCAGCCTTGCGCGAAAGGTTCTCCTCAAGAGACACGGTCTAAGAGACAAGCCGTCTGGTCTGGAACGGAGCGTTGGAGAGGAGCTCTTGGAGCCCACGAGGATCTATGTCAAGTCCGTGAGAGAGCTGATGGGCAGGGCGGAGATACATGGACTTGCGCACATTACGGGCGGCGGGGCCTTCTTGAAACTGGAACGAGTTCTGGGATTGGGCAGGCTCGGCGCCGATCTGGACAATCTACCGGAGCCGCCGGGAATCTTCCGGCTGATCAGGAAGGAGGGACGAGTGTCGGAGCGCGAGATGTATCGGACGTTCAACATGGGAATAGGGATGGTGGTGATCTGCCCCGATGATCAAGCGGATCGGATTGTTCGTGTTTTCAAGAAGCATCGACAGGAGGCGATGAGAATTGGAAGTGTGGAGAAGAGGGTCGGAGTTAGGATCAACGGAGAATCGTTGAACTGACGAGCGGATACTACAAACTTTAGGTTGCAGAGTCCGGGAAACCAGTAGGCCAAAGAGTGCCCGGTGATCCGCGATGCACCCCCCCGGGGGAGGGGGGGTCCGGGACAAGATTTTCTGATTCTGGGCTTGGTTTCCAGGTTTGGGGCTGTTTTGAATCGATAGACCGCTTCTGGGAGGGGCTGGAAACGAGCAGGAACCGCAAGGATAACGAGCATTTGGAACGCTATTGGAGAGCCGTTTTCCCAGGCTCTGGGTCGGTCATAGGAGACTGGGGCCTGTTTTCCGGGTGTCGCCGCGTCTCGCTACTAGGTTCCATGCATGTGTGGCGCTAGCGGCGTCGCGTTTCCTCCCATTCTCTGATCTTCTCCCGGACGAGCGAGTGGACAAAATCGGTTGCGACAAGTAGCTCTCGGTTCAAGGTCACTTCTACAGATTCGACTCCGGGGATCTTCTTGGCGGCCTGGGTCCGGCTGGTGACATCGGCCAGGTCGCTGGCTCTGCACAGCAGATACTTCATCGGGGGCTGCTGAGTGTCGCCTACCAGGAAAGCTTCACCGAGTGTATGTCGGAGTTCGCTGAGGCTGACCTTCCCCGTGACTGCGAGGTGGTAGACGACCTCGCCAGAGTCTGCAAGGGAGCCAAGCCATGGCATGATGAAGATGGTCTCGTTCCGGATCAATGACTGGAGATGCTTCCTCAATGTCTTCGGGCTCAGCCCGGTCTTCTCTGTGAGGGCTTCGAAGGGCATTCTCGGATTGTCGACTAGAGCATCGATGATTCGCCAGTCGACGGGCGAGATCTCAAGCTTTCGCTGAATCTCTGTGAAAGTCTGCCCGGACGGTCGAGTTCCGAGTACAGAAGTTAGACCCTTGACTGCTTTTCCGCGATCGTGTGGCCATATCTGTACAGACAGGCCTCCGTCCAGCTTCCATGTAACGAAGGCGACATCGTCTGCTGCGAGGGCTTTGAGCGCGTCTTCGCGCTTCCAGTCTCCCTTGTAGAAAAGCATCAATTCTTCTCGATCGAAGGCGCTCGGGTCCACGTATAGCCAGTATCCCTGTAGGATTCCACGGTTCTCGAGGCGTTTCAGTCGATCGCGTGCTGCTGGGGCTGATAGGGAGACGCGTTGGCCGAGGGACCTGTAGCTCTGACGAGCATTCTCGTGAAGGGCAACTAAGAGTCGAAAATCTTTCGAGTCCACACCTCATCGAGGCCGTGTGTTCATAGAAAAACCTCCCTAAATCGAAAGTCGGACCTAACACGGGAGTAAATGAGACCGCTCGAAGGACATACGACGAAGAAAATGAAAACAATACTCCTATTGGCATTCGCACTGCTGACATTCCTTACACCATTCGCGCACGCGAGTCCCCCCAGGACCGCTACTGGAACCTTCACCGCATCGTTCACGGTTCTCTCCGTTGCTGCCGCTGGTGGCAACACGATCATCACGGTCAACGAAACGGCGACCCTCGCGGGAAGTTTCGTAGGAACGCGAATCGCACAAGGCTCCGAGATAATTCATCCGGACGGCTCATTCATCGCAAGCGACACAGGAACGTTTACTGGAACATTAGACGGCGCACCGGGATCCCTGGTCGTTACGGGTCATAGCACTGGTGTTGGCGGAACCGGGGCTGGTGGCTTTGTCGTCAATAATGGGACTGGTGGTTTAGAAGACGTTCATGGCTTTGGACCCTTCCAGTTCACGGCTACCGGTCCGACTAGCACCACCGGGACCTACTCTGTGACTCTGCACGCCTGAGCAGCTGAACGGCCTAACTCTGAAGTTAGGCCTCTCCCTTTTTCTGTCAGTTTGCTGTTCATTTGCTTGGCCGATCTCGTGCGCCTTCCCTAAATCGAAACCAGAGCCTAACACACGACTAAATCATGTCTCGTCCTCTTATCATACATGAACGCGGAACAAACCGATCAGCTGAATCGGGCAGGGTTGAGAGAGGCGAAGCGTCATTCAGGCTTCGACATCCGGAAGAAAACGGACGGCGAAATATGGTCCACAGATATTCGTAGACCTGATTGGGTTGACTCGCAATTGTATCCTTTCGAGGATAGATGGATGATTCTGGATGGTCATCGCGTGCATTATGTCGACGAGGGTCCTAGGGATGCTCCGGTCCTTCTCTTCGTTCACCCCGGGGCCGGATGGAGCTTCACCTACCGGTACCATATCCAACAGTTGAAGAACGAGTTTCGATGCGTAGCGCCGGACCTTCCAGGCTACGGTCTTTCCGAAGCAGTGGACGGTTATCGCTACACCCTACAGGAGCAGGCAGATGTACTGGAGCAGTTTGTGGAAGCTCTAGACTTGCGGAGGATTGTCGCCTGGGCGAATGATGGAGGCGGACCCACCGTAGTGCTTGCATTGTCGGATCACACGGATCGAGTTCTTGGCCTTGTCGTTGGAGGAACATTCGGCTGGTCTATCAAACCCTACAGAATGGTAGTCTGGCCTCTACGCGTCTTCACCAGTCGAGTCTTCCGGGCTGTGAACAGATACACAAACTTTCTCGCATGGTCAATGGGGTCAAAGATGGCCCTCGGAACGCGAGCGCTGACAAAGGCCGAGAGAGGCCAGTACACTCTACCCTTCAAAGTGAGAAACTCGAGAAACCGGACCTTGAAACTCTACGCGAGCTTCCTGGATCATGCCACTCAAGAGGCACTTGACCGGGTTCTCCCCGCTTTCCGGGACAAGCCTGTGCTGATCCAGTTTGGAGAGAAGGATGCTATGACCAGGGAACAATGGCACATGCGCTGGGCGGACGAACTGCCCCACAACCGCACAATCCTCCTGCCAGGGGTCAGGCATTTTACTTTCGAGGGAAACCCAGAGGGGACAGTTCAAAACTTTCGTGATTGGTGGAACGAAATTAGGGAGACTCTAAACGAACCGGCACTAGCAGCGGGCACTGTATGACCTGAAACCTCCTCGTTTCGCAATCTAGCAAGACGTAGTGCCCGAGTACAAATGGTGACCTATGACCAGTAGGGTCACACAAAAAGTGTTAGAAAATAACAAGTCATATTTACCGTGCGCAACGTCCTCGCTTGACCCCAAGGTCAAACAGGCGGAGGACCTTCCGCTGGGCAGCCGGTCAGAGAATATTGAAAACAACATCAGGGAGTCAGGGAAAGGATCGGGTGTCGAGGCTCGGAGCACTATTCGGAGTGCTTTTTGCAGTCTTATACATCGCCAGGATCTTCATACCTGACACTGCCGAGACCGCGGCAGAGAGTCTCGCGAACTACGACGGTAGAGTGGCCATCCTCTTCGGGGTGGTGAGTACATTTTCTGGGATCTTCGCTGTATTGTTCGTCCTATCACTACGTGCCGCCCTTCCGAGAAGAGACAGTGTCCTGACCACAGCTGCAGTGGTTTTTTCAATAATTGCGTCTATGGTCCCTGTCGTCGTGAACCTGATCGCATTGGATGCGAGGGCCACCCTAGCAGGTATTTACAACAACTCGACCGTGACCGCGGTTGACAAGGCCGCAGCCCTCGTCTCCGAGCAGGTGTTGGAAGCCGAGGAGGAGGCATTCTTTGCCCTATTCATCGGTGCACCTCTTGCCATCGGGCTCTTTAGTGGCTCGATGTGGAAGAGCAGGGTCTTTCCAAACTGGGTCACGTACGTAGGACTTGCATTCATCGCCGTCGACTGTGTTGGTCTGCTTCTTATCGCCTTTGGAGTCGTCGTTCCCGGTTTGGGGTTCGGATACCTTGGGCTCCTCTTTCTGTGGGTCTTGGCAAGTTCGGTGTACCTCTACCGTTCCGGTCGCAAGACTGCAACCACGGACGCACGATAAGTACTCTCGACCTCAGGCGCGGTCATACGGACGGGGAGTAGCGGTTTCCCAGGCGAGACGAACTTGAACGCCAACGACAGCATCTCTTGCTTCTCTTCGGTAAGCTCTATAGAGGGAAAATTCTTCGAAATATCTGGATCATCTCTTGGGCCAGTTCTGCTCTTCCGAATGGTTACCTCCCCTAGCAATCCATCAGGGATCGGTCATCGGTGACGCTCGTGTGATATGCAACCTTGGAGGCACCCACCTGTTACCATCCGCGTCATCATTCATGCTTACCAAAGCCGTTACCAATATGAACGCAGAAAGAATTTTTCTCTCATGATGTGAGAGTGATGTTTCGAAAAAGAAAATGGGTCCGGCCAACCCATCAAAATAGTGTCTACTTGCGGCGTGCGCTAGGCTAGAGTTCTAATCTGCTATGAACAGTGTGTCTGGGAGACCTTTGAAGTCTTTATCCCCTGAAACTATCTTCGCATTTCTGGTTCTGGCGGTTGCGAGGATTATACTGTCGGCTAGGGGGAGCTTGAGGCTGTGCTTGAGCCGTGCAGCGTCAACAGCAATCTGCTCATCTACCGGTATGAGGAAGCATCTCTTTCTGACAGTGTCAGCCTTCTCTCTAGCCTTCTTCTCATCATAGTCCCTTAGGACTGAGAAGTAGATTTCAGCCAAGTTGACCGTTGACAGCACGGCCGTGTCTGTGCCTTCGATGTACTCGGCGGCCTTCTCGGCATACCGGCTCCCTTTCCAATATTCTATCCAGGACCAGGAATCAATCAAAACGGTCAATTTTTTCTCTCGAGAAGGGCTTGAGTCTCGGCAGGCTTCCTCGCTCAGATCTCTTCAGAGTCTTGCTCTCGCTTAGGATCTCTCGAAGAGCATCTGAATAGCTCTTCAAAGCCCTCTCCCTCTTGAGATGCTCGAGGAGTCTTGCTATGTCCTCGTCCACTTGTATCGTCGTCTTTGCGATCGACAGTCACCAGGTTTACTACGATGATGTTCTCCTATAAGCTTATAGGATTATAGCCTACTAACCCTTTGACGGGACAAGTTTGGCGCTAGAAAAAGATGGGTCCGGCCGACCCTTTAGGAATCTGTCTACGTGCGGCGTGCGCTCTGCCAGAGGCCTACGATGTTTCCTTCCGTGTCTTTGAAGTAGGCTGTGAAGCCCATGTCAGCAACTGGCTGCTTCTTCTGAACCATCTTGCCACCCAGCTTCTCAACGTTCTTCAACGTCGCCTCAATGTCCGGAACGTCTATTGTAATGACGGTGTTCTTGACCTCATTGTTGCGCTTTGTCATTCCGCCGTTGATGGCTCCAGGCTCCTTGGGCATCCGGGTCTTGTCGTCAGTGGCCGTGGTGACTACCCCCTGGTATTCCATTCCAGGGTACTGGCTGATATCCCACCCGAAGGCCTGCTTGTAGAACGTCTTGGCACGCTCTACGTTGTCGGCCGGTAACTCAAAGTGTACAACCCTACTGTGGTGCATGTTTTCTTCACGTGTGAGGGCGGGCGCAAAACCGCTCTAATAAACAATCGCTATACATTTCTTCCTCAACCCGGGGAGCTTTTTTTCTGAGACTAGAGCGCCCGGATCGTTCTTCAGAGGATCGCTACTGGTTTGAGACCTTGTGGTGACGCCCGTGTCTGACCAATGTCCATGTGACTATAGCCAAGGTTCCTGCGAGGGCCACTATTACTGCTGGCAACAACCAAGAGTTGCCTGGACCGTTGTTCGTAGAAGGCGGAGTGACCGGATTTCCAGTCACCATTACCCAGCCATTCATTTTAGGTATTGTCGGATGAACCTGGCATTGGTAGGGAAAGTAACCAGGCTGGTCGAATGTATAGCTGAAGCTTTGGCCGGGGGATAGTTGTCCGCTGTTGATGAGAGGGGTGCCTGTTTGAGTCTGGTTGGTTCCGTACGGTGAAGTCACGGTGTGAATCTCATGTCCCGTGCTGACGTATGTCCAAGTCACTGTGGTTCCGGTTGTTACGTTGATGTGAAGAGGCTCAAACGCGTCGTCGACAATACCAACCGCATACGTTGAGCCGCTTGCATTGGCTACTGGTGGAGAGAAATGAATGGTTTGGAGGAACATGAATCCTACGAGTAAGACAAAGATTGTTTCTGGCTTGGGACTATTCTTCAAAAAAAATCGGGGTCCGCCCTCGCTCGAGGGCGACCTCTACGCTTTTGGCTTGCGTTTGAATGCAACGTACGCCACGAGTATGACGGCTATTATGGAGACTATTAGGGCGCCGAGACTAAAGTACATCGCGTTGCTGGCGTTGCTCTGGAGCGGGTCGACGACGTTCACAGTCGTGGAAGCGTTGATTCCAGGGCTGAATTCCTGATGAAGGTCATTTACCAGATCTAGCCGGATTGCGTGGGATCCGGGAGTTAGGGTCAATGGAATCCCATTGAGGTTCGCCCAGATAGTAGTGTAAACGTTGTCGACGAATACGTGGATGTGGCCTTCGTTGTGACCACTAGTGCCAGAACCGATCGTTGTGTTGACGTCGCCAGTTGTTCCGGGATTTACGATTGTGATGTTGTGAACCAAGAAGGAGACGATAAACGACGGGTTCACATCCGCATTCTTGTTTATAGTGGCACCAGGACCCGGTGAGAGTATGGCGATCCCACAGGGATGCGCTGTCAAGCATGGCGTGGCCAGCCCGTAGACGCGGGGCGTTGTTGAGGGTAATCCGAGTGCAAACACAGCTAATATGAGCGCTGCAGTCACGAATAGTTTGCGACTTCGCATTTTTTTCCTTACGAGAAGGTCCGACTAGGATAGCTTGATTAGCCTTATTCAGGAGACCGGTACGTGCCTCGTAACGACCTAGTCGGATGATGTGCTGTCCCTAGGGTATGGATTTACAGCCTCGTTCGGGGTTACTTGTGACGATATGATTGAGAGGGTCCTACTGCCAATTGGATCCAAAGATTGCAGATGCGCGAGTCGAAGGGTCGTGATGTCGAACGAGATTTGACCAAGCCGAGGATAGTTCGGCTTGGCAGCTTTCATCGCTGCCCGGTTAAGCTACGGAATGATCTTGATGCAACGAAAAAAATTGGAGGTAGTTTTATGTGGAGAAGCCCTTGTTTGGTAGGACAGTGATGTAGCCGACCATGCCGCCTTTCTGGTGGTAGAAGCAGTGGAATTCGTAGACGCCAGGAACGGTGACGACGCCTAGGTAGCCGATGGACCAGAGATTGCATGGCGGCGCAGTTGAAGTGGGAGGATTCTCAAGGGTATTGTTGCAGGCCCCGTTAGGACCTGTGCCTCCATTTGCTGTGTCATCCATCTTTTGCGTGTTGCATGCGACTGGGTTGTCGCCATTGTCTCTGCAGCCGTCAGGCTTTCCTGTGAAATTAAGGTTGTACCCAGGCGTACCAGGCGTGATGAAATCACCGCTTGACAAGCCCGTCCAACTATTATTCAGTTGGAATAGTGCGCTGCTGGAAAAACCCCGAAGTCCCAAGGAGAGGGTAAAGGTGTGAGCATCCGTGGTGTCGTTGGTGATGAACATGATAGTCAGATTGTCGCCTTGAAGCACAGTGATGTACTGCGGGTTGAATCTATCCTGACCACTGTCGTCGAGCGTCCAATCGACCCTGACGGTCTTTTTTGCGCATGGCTGACTCGTCGAACATGTTACATTTGCAGTAACCGCGGAGAGCTCGGATGGCAGTTGGCTCAGACCTAGGTACACGGCGTAGCCCAGGGCAGAGGCACCGATGATCAGTGCGACGACTCCTAATGCCAAAGCTGTGCGTCCTGTAGATGATGCTGTCTGGGATTGCGACATCTTCCTAGGCGAGACCGAACTCTCAGAGTATATAATGGTAGTTCATGTTTGGGAGGTGAAAGCTTCGGTTAGTTCACAACTAGTCTGCCCTTCATGAATGTGTGGACTGTGCAGAATACGTTGCAGTACATTGTGAAGCTGCCGGGGTCCCTAGCGACGAAGGAGACCCTGTACGCTTCTCCCGGTCTCAACGTCACGCCAACCGCAAAGTAGTGATCGATGGCGAAGCCGTGTGACTGTACTGGGTCAAGGTTGCAGACCAGAATATTAACGGTGTCGTTTCGTTGGAGTTCGATGGTTGGCTCGCCTCTGTGGAGGCTGTTGTTGAATCCATTGTCGTCAAGAATCATCAGAACGTAGCCTGGGGGTCTTTCACAGCTCTGTGCGAAGGACACGTTGAAGGCTGTGTTGGGCAAGTGTAGGTACGGTAATGTAATGAATCCGAAGAGTGCGGTGATTGAAATTGTGAGAATCGTCAGGGCCTTGCCGGTCAGCATGCCTCGCCGGACCCCTCAAGACTTCCATCCCGAAGTAGTATATGCACTCTACCACGCGATGCAAGATCGAAGCGGTCATAGTCTAATCACTTAATCGTTCGTACTAGCTCAGTGAGCAAGTCCCGGTTATCCCAGTAAGCTTATAACTCGACCGGGGCGGGGAGAGTATTCTTCTGAGGCGCGGTCTGCTGGCGATCTCAGCGCCCACGGCTGATACTTGGCAGTCTCTGTACAACCTGTACTGGATACTGGCCGTCGCCGCCGGCGCAATAACGATAGGAGCGCTAGTTTTCTTCGCTACAAAGTACAGGGCTAGACCAGGTACTGCTCCCGTCCATCATGATGAGAATGGGAAGATTCCTGTTCGGACCGTTCTCCTGATCGTCATAGTCATGGCCTCCGTGCTCGCTGGCGCGGCCTATGCAAGCTTCACGGCCATAGGCGTCTACAACAACCCACCCGGTGGCTGGAATAATCCGAATGCGTTACACGTCAACGTTACTGCTCAACGCTTCTCATGGAGCTTCAACTGCACCAGTGGTTGTGGTGTTGCCGCCGCGCTGACCGTCCAACACGACAAGATCGTGATTCTGAACATAACATCGATCGATGTTTTCCACTCCTTCGGTATTCCGGATCTGCGGGTAAAGGCAGACGCAATCCCAGGCAGATACAATCTCATCTGGTTCAGTGTTCCCGCTGGCAAATGTAGCAGCCCTGCAGGATGTAGGATACAATGCTATGAGCTGTGTGGAAACGGGCACGCTTTCATGATCGCGAAGCTATTCGTGACTTAAGGAGGGTATGCTCTGAACACGGTCTGGTTGAAGAGATGGCTCTTCACAACCAACCACAAGGAGGTCGGAATCCTCTACTTGGTAACATCGTTCTACTTCGCCTTCTTGGCAGGGATTCTCGCTTTTCTTATGCGGACCCAGCTCGCTGTCCCGTCTGAGACCTTCCTTCAGCCCCCGCAGTACAATGAGGCGGTTACGATGCATGGTCTGATCATGGTACTCTGGTTCCTGTCGCCATTGGGAATTGCCTTTGCAAACTATTTCGTTCCTCTCCAGATAGGGGCTGCCGACGTCGCTTTTGCCCGGCTCAACGCTACGAGCTACTGGATGTATGTCTTCAGCGGGATAACCGCTTTTGTCAGCTTCTTCGTTCCCGGAGGATCTCCGGCCTCAGGATGGACGAACTATTCTCCCCTCACCTCGCTCCAGTTCAGCCCCGGGTCCGGCGAGACGTTGGGAGCCGCGGCCCTCATAGTCCTAGCCGCATCGAACACCGTCGGCACCGTGAACATACTCGTCACAATCCTCTGGCACAGAGCGGCCGGTGTCAGCTTCGTCAAGCTGCCAATGTTTACAATGTTCACCTTCTGGACGATGCTCCAGTTTCTCTGGGCCTTCCCCTCCCTCATCGCAGGTCTAATAATGCTCGAGGCCGACCGGCTTCTCGGAACCTCCTTCTTCACCTCCACAGCCGGAGGCTCGATCCTCTGGGACCACGTCTGGTGGTTCTTTGGCCATCCCGAAGTCTACATCGTCCTCCTGCCCGCGTTCGGCATAGTAGCCGGCATAATCGCAACCTTCTCCGGACGACCAGTCTACGCGAGGAAGCCGTTGTTCGCCGCCGTCGGAATTGTCGTACTGTTGAGCTACATGGTCTACGGTCATCACATGTTCTTGACGGGGATAAGCCTGACAGAGCGAGAGGTCTTCACCATCAACACAGAGACGATCTCAGTCCCATTCGGCATTCTGATGCTGTCCTTCATAGGAACAATGTACAGGGGAGCGATCAGACTCACCACCCCGATGCTCTTCGCGCTGGGCTCCGTCGTCATATTCGTCATCGGCGGACTCTCAGGCGTCTTCAACTCATCACTGGCGCTGGACATTGCCCTCAGAGGCACGTATTTTGTCGTAGCACACTTTCACTACGTGATGGTCGGAGCCTCGGAGTTCGGCCTGTTCGCGGGAATTTACTACTGGCTGCCCAAGATGACTGGACGGATGTATAACGAGACCCTTGGAAAGACGCATTTCATACTCTCCTTCGTCGGGTTCAACCTCATCTTCTTCCCAATGTTCTATCTGGAAGACATGCCGAGGCGTATCGTTACCTACAACGTAGCGGCGTGGGCTCCGGCAAACTTCGTCGCGACGGTGGGAGCATACATCTTCATCCCGTCCCAGATACTCCTCGTCTACAACATGCTAAAGACCCTGAAGGGTCCGCCTGCCCCCGCAAATCCCTGGAATTCGACAGATAGAGAATGGACGAGCGGGACGACCATGCCCCATGGGACCGGCGGTCCGACTAGTGTACTGGGAAACGGCTTAGGCAACGGCCTGGGCAACGGTGTATCCCACTCGGCATCCGAATCCGCTCACGAGGTTAGTCCTCTCAGTACCCGCCCGATACTTCTCTGCCTCGGCTTCGCTGTCAGTATGGCAGGCCTAGCATTCGGCCTTCCAGTCATCATCATTGGTCTCGCCGTTCTCGCCTGGGGGGTTGGCGGATGGGCCTGGGATGACTACCGCGGCAAGTTCAGGCTGCCAGAAGAGCCCGAGGGAGAACGGTGGCCCTTCAGCAGGGTTCCGAAGGACAAGCTAGCCATGTGGACCTTTCTCGGGTCCGAGGCGGTTCTCTTCGGCGTCCTCTTGGGAAGCTACGCGTTCATTAGAGTCAACTTTCCTTACTGGCCAGCCCCGGGGGTTCTTCACGACATCAATTTTGGAACTGTCGACACCCTCATCGTCATCACGAGCAGCCTGACGGCCTATCTCGGGCTTCAATCGATAAAGGCGGGTAACAGGCGAGGCCTGATCGGCTGGCTGGGAGCGACTTTTCTGCTGGGACTCATTTCCCTCGGGGTAAAGGGAAGCGAGTGGTATGGTCTCATAGCTAACTTGGTGCCCGGCTCGCCAATTGGGCTACCTGTGAGCAGCTACCTCGTCACGACCGGGATACACGGCGCTCATGTCCTTGCCGGACTCTTGCTGATCATCTATCTGATGAAGAGGGCGGCAACCGGCGGCTTCTCAGCCGAACGTTATGGGACTGTGGAGAACTTCAACCTATACTGGTCTTTCGTGAACAGCGTCTGGCTCCTCATCTTCCCCCTCTTCTACTTGCTGTGAGAAAAATGCAAAACACAACCCCGATAGCGGTCTGGTCCTACCTGGTTGCTGCATCTCTCTTGGAATGGGCGCTCGCGAAGAACCTTCTAAGCCTAACCACGATCTACGCTAACATAGCCATCGCAGCACTCGCTGCGAGCCAGATCCTCGCCGTGGCCATGGTATTCCTGCGCCTCAAGTATGAGCCCCGTGGAATCGTCGGTATCGCCGCTGCCTCGCTCTTCTTCGCAGTACTGGCTGTAGTGCTTGCCTTGGGGTCGATAGGACACTAGGTGAGAAGATTGGCCTCCTCCGCGTATCAGCCGGACACTGCTATCCTCTCGGCTCTCCTCCTGATAGGACTTGCCCTCGGCGGCTCCATGTTCTACGTGCTGGTATTTCCTGCAAAGCCGAAGCCCATCGTCTGTCCAAGCCCGACCGCCACCTGCGTGGACATCCCTTTTGGAGTCTCGGTTAGCGGCTTGCTGAACTTTCATTTGTCGAACGTGACCATCAAGCCGGGTGACTTCGTCCAGTGGAAGAACCTTGACGACTCTCCCCACACTGCCACCGCTACATCGGTCCCTCCCGGAGCGACCAAGTTTGATTCGGGAGAACTGGACAGCGGTAATACTTTCTTCGTCCAGCTCACCACTCCCGGAGTCTACAAGTACCACTGTAACTTCCATCCTCTCTGGATGAGAGCAGAAATAATCGTCGCCCCCTGATACGTTCCAAGAGCGACTAGCCGACTGACGAATATACGCCACTGTCCCTCAACGACACGACCTCAGGAACCACGAGATACCGGCCGATTAGACCACTGGTGACGGATTTCTTAAGGCGGGCTCGCTCAGGCGTTCTACTCGGTCCGTATGCGGGAAACGATGTTCGACGACTCGTACAATATACGAGAAGTCTTGGATGATGTTATTGAGAGAGTGACTCTCCGGGAGAAGCTTATCCAGACTGCGAAGCAGTTCGCGGAGAAGAAGAGGGAGGATAGGTATACACTCGCGATTAAGCAGTTCGAGAATCTGATGGGCGACTTTCTACGCCTCTACCAGCCTATACTTGACAGGCTCGGCAGCTATCGACAGGGACTTCAGAAGGAGCTGTCCAGCTTGAAGTCGTCCCTGGCAACGGTCAGTGGCATGCTGGAGGTCTCGAAAGGAATCGAGGGTTTACAGGCCAAGGTCCAGCGGTTGGAGGCTGATGGTCAGGAGCTTGATGAGACTATCAAGGAGAAGGGTAAGACCGCTGACAAGATAGACGACCTCTTCAATCGGATCAGAGCCCACAGTCCGGGAGTCCCAGGATCGACCGGTAGGGACGCGTTCTCCGACGTCCTATCGGGGATGCCGAAGGATCTGTTTTCCGAGACTCCTGAGACTACGAAAGAAGTTACCAGAAAAGCACCGACTCGAGGCTAAGGCCCAGAAGCAGGACTGTCTCAGCCTAAGCACGCCCCTCCCACGCATATGTTGCGCTAGACCCTCGGGTCTAGCCTCTCAGGCTAGCGCATTCTATCGACTTGAGATGGTCAACGACCTCGCCCAGGTATAGGAACGTTCTCTGACCGAGACGAAAGCCTAGCAAAGGTCCCTTCTCTGTCCTCACGATCACCACTGACAGATCTAGGGCGGTCCGCAACAACCTCTCGGCAAGCTCGTCAGACCGGACGGGTCGGGCTAGGTCTACCTCAAGGACAATATTCCTTCTCTCCGCCGTAGCAACCTACCTCCGTCCTCCTACCGTAATATTCCACAGCCGCGCTGATAACCTCCACGTACAGGAGTGCTCATTATTTTGAGGAAACGTCTGAAATGTGTGGTTGCATTTGTGCTGATCTGTGTGTCTCGCGCCCCCGGCCACGAGAGATGGGACCTGTATGATATGATGGCTACGATTGCTTGGTTCCACAGTTGGTACAGTAGACCGCGCTGGCAGGGAGCTTAGTGCCGCATTTGAAGCAGAACTTGAACTCTGGCGCCGGCTGAGGAGGGGTCGCCTGTGGCTGAATGACCTGTGGGACGGGAGTCGGCATCTGCTGGGGTGGCTGGTACCCAGGATACAGTATGGGTGAAGGTTGATCCTGGATGGAAAAGTACGCGACGATCTGGAAGACCATTGCTATGAGTAGTATTAGGAATCCGACAAGCACGATCACGGTTAGGGCTCCGATCAGGTAGAGGAGGCCAGCGGTCGCAAACGCGCCAACGTTGAGGTGCTGGGCGATCTTGTCATAGGCCCGCTTGAGAAAGAGCGATGATATTATCAGAAGGAGCCAGAAGGTGCCGAGGAGCGCGAGCGCGCCCATGACCCCGAAGACTCCGAAATCTATCGCGCCAAGAGTGATGACCCCCCAGAAGGCGCCTGATGCGAGCAAGACGACGAACGTGATTGCGCCGATTACGGCCGTGATTCCCGCGATTAGAGCATCGTCAAAGATAGTCCTGTCTTGAGAAACGTCCGAGACTTCTTTCACTGCAACGAGAATCAGTATCCATCCGACGAGACTGATGCCGGGGATGATAGCAAAAATTCCGCCAACTCCACCGAGGACCTTTGCAGTCGAGAGCGAGGCCATATTCTCCCACGATCAGCGGATTCGGATTTAAGCCCGGCAGTGGGTGGAAGGGGAGCCTTCAGCAGATCGTAGATCTTGCCAGGCAAAGATTGGCTAGCTGAAGGTACTGATCTGAATGCTCCGAGTCCGGATTAGGCCCTCTAGGCCTCAAAGAACACTATTTTGTCGCGAGGATCATCTGCAATTTCTAGATTTTTGCCGGAGAGTTTCGGCAGGTAACGGTTTTTGTGGGATCCGACTGCTCGCGGCTCGGAATGCGCCGGTCAGAGGTTGTAGGAACGATAACCACACGGAAGAGAATAGCGTCAAAACAGGACGCTCCCGACAGATGCGATTGGGGTTCATTCTTCGCCTTTCGTATTTCGGCTCTGTTCTCGCACTCGGCGCCAGCAAGTCGTTGCGTGGTTAATTTTCCGCTTGTGCTAATTCGCTTACTCTCCTACCTTACAAGGAAAAAAGAGGGGTTAGAGTGGGCTTGCACTACAGCTTAGGTTCGGATGAAGACTGTGAAGCCGCTGAGTTTCTTGTTGAAGTTGAGAGCGTTCTGAACGCTGAGGGCAAATCCTTCGCTCTGCCCAGGCGGTGGGGTTCCTAGTTCGCAGTCCACATTAAGGATCGCATTAAACACGGGAGTCCCGTTGACCTGAAGCTGAACGAGGAGGACAAGCTGACCTCCCTCAAGATTGGAAGGCAGTCCCTGCGGCGTCGCATCACCGAAAGAATGGAAGGCCAGCAATCTTAGTACCACCCATGATCCTTCGGCCCTAACGTCTCCCGAGGCGGATTTGTGGATGAAACTGCCGGTACCAGTGGCCCCGAAGGGAGCGAGACTGAAGGTCCCGCCACCGCTTACGCTGACGGTATCACCGTTGGAAGCCATCGAAATGTCAGGGCAGGCGTCCGGAGCTAGGTCGCAAAGGAGGCCACTCCCGACCAGGAACTGGTACATTCGTGGGCCTCTGTCGGCCGCTGCCGGTGAAACGGGTCCAAACAATGATAGAGCTGCTAGTAGAACAAGTGGGACTACGAGATTTGCAACTTTCAATGCTTGTTCAGACGATGTCTGATCGAGTTGTCAATTTAAGGTATTGCCAAGTCAGTCTGTCTCAGTCAATCCATTGCTTGCCGAAGCAACCTCCCAGTGAGCAGGGATCGGATCGTAGAGGGTACGATTCGGGACTAGCCAAACAATTCGCCCGTGAACCGAATTGTGAGAGCACTCGCCTCTCTACGAGATCCAGTGCATGCAGGGATAGGTCCAACCGTTCGAGGTAGGGTACAAATCAAGAGCGCCGCGGAGACTATCTAGGACGAGGTCCCAGTAAGGATAAATCGTGAGTTGTATGGTCCGCCCTGGGTTAAGATCTCTAATGCCGAAGCATACTTTGCAGATCGCCACTCTGGGACCGGACACAGATTCAGTCCTTGTCGGGATTAGAACCCTTCCTGTTCACAAGCTCTACCTGATTCATCTAGAATCCGATAAGCAGATCGCGCAGAAGCTGACCGCGGACCTATCATCCGTCTTGAAGGTGGAGGTGGAGACCCATGCCGTTCCCAATAATGATGTTCTGACCCATGTGTTGGAGGGGGTCGCCGGGATACTGAGAAAAGAGAAGGAGAACTACCAGGATGTCATATTCAATGTTAGTAGCGGCGAGAAACTTCTCGGTTGTGCAGCACTATCGGCGGCCTTCGTTAATGGGCTGAAGGCGGTGGCGATAGTGAATGGCGAACCGCTGTTGTTGCCGGTGCTGAAGTTCAGTTATGACAGACTGGTTTCACAGACAAAGCTGGACATCCTAAACGCATTGCAGAAGAAGGGTGGAGAAGTGGAAAGCTTAGAGGAGCTCAGAGAGCTGACCGGCTATGGTAAGCCCTTGCTGAGCTATCATATTCAAGGAGCGGAAGATTCTCAGGGCCTCGTTGACCTCGGACTCGTAGAGGTCAGGAGAGGAGACCGCGGCAAGAGCATGATCCAAGCAACAACTCTCGGTAGACTATTGACTCTGGGACGATAACTAGGTCTATCGAGTCTTCCGGGCCTGTGAGTCTAGACTCTACGGCAAGAATAGGCATTCAAGGACTCGTTGCATCAGCGGGTGCTAGCTGAAAGCGATGGCCGGGGGCTCTACACCCAAGGGTAGCGTGGGACAGTTAACTAGGTTTCCCGTGAACGTGACTCCCTTATTGCTGCTTGCAAACGTCAGGTCGACGTAGGTGGGGTTTGTTTTGCTCTGGTCTGCCTGAGCCTGTTTCAGGGATGTGAACATGCCATTGGCGCTGGCGACTGACGGGTCTTGTGGGAAAGGTGAAGGAAATCCGCCTGAGGTGGATACTGGATATGGTAGTCCCCCGTTCGGGTGATAGGTATTGTTGTAAACGTGGAGTATCGAGACTGCCCAGAGCGGTGAATAGCCAAGCTGGCCGGGGTATGTGTCGATGAGATCATTGGAGTCCTTTAGATCACCATCATTGTTGAGATCCCTGTTGCAGAGCGCTTCCAGAAGTGGACATGAGTCGCCGTTTCTCTGGATGAGCCAGATTGAGATGGCAGGCACGGCTCCGTTTGGAAGGTTGGTTTCAAACACCGCCATAGTGGCTAGATCGGTCCGGTACCAGACCGACTGGAACTCGGGCTCGCCGTTGACGACAGCGATCTTGATATTGTGAGCGACGAGGGGACCGTTGATGGATCTTCCGGCGTCTTTGACCGTTACGAGGCCGGCTTGTCTTGCCCCGTTGAGGGTTGTGAGCGACTTTATCGTATTAGCCGCGTAGTTGTTCGGGACCGTGACGTTGTTTATCTCCCAGAAGTGAGTGTAACCGGTAACGCCAGGTTTTACGTCGATGATCGGATATTGTCCCCGGACTGGAGCTCCATTCTGGTAGTTGAAGAAGTAGATCGGATTAACGGAGGCGTTGGTGCCTCCAACCAGCCAGTACCATGCTATCTGTCCCGTGAAGGGTGCAGTGGACTGGTTCCTGGTGAAGCCCGCGACGAGTGGGGCGCTGGTGACAAAGCCGTTCTGCGAGTCATCGATAGCACCGCCGTAGTTGTCGTTATAGGAGGAAAAGGCGTTGTTGTTGAGACTGGTGGTAACTAGATAGCCTCCAACAGCGCCGATGACAAGAGCGATGACGAGCAATACTGCCAGCATGGGCGTTGTGAATTGTCTCAAAATCTACCGCAACTAGCAACTTCCGAGCGATCTATTAACACAGCCCTCGAAGGGTTCTAGCCCAGGACCAACCGTCAAAGATTCGTAACGAAATGATGCCCTGCTCAGACTGCCACTGGAATATCATCGGCCTGTACGACCGTGGGAAGTGGAACTTTCTCGTTTTGGAAAATCATCTGCTGAAAAAAGATCGGGAATCACTCTCCCGAACATCATGGACTATCGGTCACGATTCAACCGAAGTCATGCTTGATACACTGACCTATTACGGATCATCCTTCGATCATTACAATGGGTTCTCCCTAAGCGTCTAAGACTGCCTGACGACACTTGCGTCGCTTCCCCAGAATCACTCGAATCGAGTTCAGAAGCGCGAGTGATCTTCGACGATCGGATCAGGTGGCGTCAGCGGCCACATGATGCATGCTTCTTGCTCTACGGGTCGTGGGAATGTTCGTATCCGGCTACTGGATGGGGCAGATACGGGAACGTTGACAGGAAGGGTGTCGAGTTCGGGGATTGTACTGGGTTGGAATCGACTCCGTCAGCCACCAAGCCTGCTGCTCCGTCTGGAGTGAACGCGTTGTCGACCAGTGGAAGGGTCGCCCCGGCGATGGCTCTGAGTTCTATGTCGATCACGTCGTCTAGGACCCTGCGCCCGTTGGGGAATCCGGCGAGATCTCCTCCAACGATGCCAAGCCTGCTTGGGTTGCTGGTGTTTGGTGGAATCGCCATGTTGAGGCGTAGATAGTCGGCCTGGAGTGCGCCTGTGAAGTTTTGGAAGCCAGAAATTATTCCCGTTGGTATGCCTGTTAGGAGGATCGCGACGAGGTCTGCTCTGGCCTTGCTGTAGGCGGCAAGGTTAAGGAAGACCCCGGGGTAGAGGACTGGGAGGAGCTTCTGGAGTTCCGGAGTCTGGTAGTAGGCGAGGAACTGCGAGTCGAAACGGGGATGCACCATGTTCCAGAGATCCTTCTTTCCGAGGGGTATGACTACCTCGTTGATGAGAGGCATTCCGAGCCTGGATACCTGCGTGAAGGGTCCGGTCTGGAATCCTGGAGAAGCATCATCGTCGGGCCCACCGTCATCATCATCGTCGCCATCGCCGGATAGAATCGTCGCTTTGCGTCGACTGGCCGACGCCCAGATCCCAACCACGGAGCCTTTGTCCGAGGCGTCTGTCGGGTTGGAACCGTCGTGGGTCAGCGAACTCTTCGGGACCCGTATCGCTATTGAATGGACGCTGAACCCCTTTGTCGTGTCCACGCCTGGAGCGGCGGGTGTAGGAATGAGGTGAAGATTCTGGAATGGTCTTAGTGTCCCCAGGTCAAATATGGACCCCAAGTCGACATAGAACGCCTCGTCTCGCTGCCCCGCGAACACGTTCGACCCATCGCTTAGAGTATTGACCGCCGCATTCGCTAGGTCAGTATAGTTCGGGGTTGACCTTGGTCCGATGTTGACCGGTGGAGTCGGGAGATTGTTGCCAAGCACGGTTGACGAGCCGGATCGTCTCGGTCCGCGAACCTTTGTGACCGAGTAGAACTGCTTGACGTTCCATGACGAGTCGGAGAGAGAGCTGATCGGTCCTGTGTTGTAGAGGAAGGTGTCCGGGTTTCCTATCTTCGTCTTGAACCGGAACTGGTAGGTGATGTCCTCGATTCCATCACCGTTGTTGTCGATTATTATCTCGTAGAGCACATCATCTCCAAATGCGTTGAAGTTTGGGCCGCCCGCGGGTTCCTCCAGTGGCACATAGTTTGCGAGGATCGTGACGGTGTCGGGCTTGTCTGGGCTGACGAAGGCGTAGAGGTCGGTATTGTCAGCCACAGGGTCCTTCGAGATCTTGGGAGCCTCTCGGTGAGATGTCAAGAGTTAGTCTCCGCTGTTGACTTTTTCGGCGATGAGTGCGGCCAGGCCAGAGTCCTTTGTCTTGACTATGACCTGTCCATTCATCACGGTCACCTGATCTCCCGATACCGTGGCTACGATCGGCTCTGAACCGTCGTTTGCGGGAGGGGTCTTCTTGGGTTGTTCTGAGGGGAGTGGAATCTTACCCATCAGGGCCGTGGCTCCGACCGCGACTACTGCGACTCCCGCTCCGTACTTGAGGAATTCTCTTCGAGAAATGCCGTCTTGTCCGGCTTCAGACTCTTTCTCAGCCTTCTTATCTCCTTTCAAGAAAAATCTTGAAGCTCCGTTCCAAGAAAATCGCTTTTAACGGTTTTCCCAGATCATACCAGTTTTCGTTCCAGATTCTATCCAGAGAAAGATCAAGCTTGCACGAGCTAAATGTATCGCGCCAGCTCTAGCAGACCGGTCTATTTCCAGGTCACTCTTAACAGGTTTGCCAACGCGAGTGCTTCTCCAATATTGACGAGGAGCATGTAGAATGACGCTTGGTCAACGAGAGCTACTGCAGAGTTCTGGTAGAGGAAGAGCCAGAACACCAGAATCGCCAAGTTCAGGACAACAAAGAACATTCCGAAGAGGACGAGGCCCATGGTGAAAGAGGACCTGATCTTTCTATAGGTCCCCAGATAGATTCCAAGGAGGACCAGCGTCATAGCTATGTTAACAAAGGCCACTACGGCCGCGAGCCACAACGCCAAGCTCAAACTCTGATTCCTCTATTCTCTCCTTTCTGCTTCTCTTATCTTGGTTCTTCCAATTCTGCCCCAAATCTCCTCCACCAGCGGCCACGCTTGCTCAATTGTTGGCGTGAGAAACAGGACCGCGCCATACGCCCCCTTCTCTGAAGAGGTCACCAGACCATTCTCTTCAAGGACCCGCAGATGATGCTCGATCGTCTTGTAATCCAAACGGACAACCCCAGCAAGCTGGTTTGCATTCAAGGGCCTTTCGCGAAGAGCTTTGAGAATCTCAGCCCTGCTTGGCCCTCCACGGGTCCCGCCCAGAAGATACCAGAGTAGCCGTCTAAGATACCTCTCGCCATAGATCGGCTGAACCGACTGCTCCTTGTCCTTGACCGCTGAATAGATGGCTCTCCAAGACAGCAAAGCTGTGAATTGCAATCTTCGAATTGCGACGAATATCGCGCGAGCCACCTGGCGAAGCCTGAAATCGACCTTTCGAAGCCTAGATTCGAGTATTAACCATTCTCGCTAACAAACCCAAGTCAAGACTTAGTTCTCGGGCTTCGAAGAAAAATCAGTGTTTGCGGGCCAAACCAGACAGAAAGGCGGAAGTTTCCGGACATACCCGATCTTGACCCGTCACAATTTATTAGCTGACGCAAGGCAGGCTTAGGACCATGAAGCCCAGTCGGACCTTGGCGAACCTTGTCGGGATGATGCTGTTCGTCCAAGTCATCCTAGGAGGTAGTGCTACAGTCCTGCAGTTTCCGGTCATCTATCACTTAGTTTGGGGAATCTTGACATTCGTAGTGCTCATCGTTGCGACAGTCTATGCGGTGAGAGAATATGGCTCAAGATCCACGCTGTTCAGAGTAGGCATAGCATCTATAGCCGACTATGTAGTTCAAGTAGTTCTGGGGGTTTTCGCTCTTGTCCTTGGGCCAGGTGTTATCGTCGTAGTGCATCTTACGAACGCGTTCCTGCTGGCCGTTATCGTGACGTACCTGATCAGCTTCGCCGACAGTGCAGACAAGGCTTCTATGATCCGCCCCTCGGGATCACCGGCACTCCGATAGAGAAATCCTCAAGTTATTACTAGACTTCAGTCATCTCTTGCTCGTATCAAAGAGAGGGGGAGCTTTTCCCTACCGTTTCCGCAGGAACACTTTCAGATCAGGCTTCATCAGTAGAACGATGACCACCGCGGTGATGACAATGGCCAAGGCCGTGCCAGTTATCGAATCGACAAATTGGTCGCTTGGAAGAGAGCCCGCACCGAACAGAGCGACTTCGGATGCAGTGCTGAACACGATGATCAACACGTTAGTCCAGACAGTCAGAGTCCACACCATACCCTTCTTTGCCAGCAGTAGTACGCCTGCGGAGAGCCCCACCAGCCCCAATGCCCCGTGAATGACCCCTAGGGCTTTGCCCGTGGCATCAACCGAGAAGCTGATCAGGGCAGCACCGCCGAGCACGACGACTCCGCCAACTATCAGTTCGAGAATTGCTGTGAGTAAGACTCTGGCATTGGGATTCACGCTCATGTCCCTTCGTGCTCTTGCAAGTTGCGTGTCATGTGCTCGAACTCTTCCTTGGTGATCTCTCCCCGGGCGAACCTCTCTCTCAGTATGGAGTAGGCATTGTCACCGGTCCAGTGTCCACGACCGTAGCCCCATCCCCACGGCCAGAAGAACCATCTTAGCACAAAGAAGAGGAAGAAGAATGCGAAGGGGATCCAGATCCAGCCGAAGCCGAAAGGATACCATGGATAACCCACAGGCTGAACCAGCAGGCGGGCAACGACTACTGTTGTGATGGCTACCAAGAAGACTCCTACCCAGACAAGGGTCCACCTCTGCCCACTCCTCCGATAATCGCCATTTTCCATTTCTGTTCCCATGGAACTAACTATTAGCCTGGATTATCTAAGCGAAGTCCTAAGACTAGTCGCGTTTCTGGACAGCTCGCTAGAGACCCTTCGATGCTTCTCAGGAAGCGTTGGGCCTACAGTGCCAGGATCCGACGATCAGAGGCCCCTGACGACATCTCCTAGGAAATTGTCCAAGAACGCGAACAAGCTTAGGGGATGAGTTAAAGCTAAATCTGGTTGCGCAAAAGGCAAAGGCAGGCAGAATGAAAGTTCGAGACCTGTTTCGGGTGACAATGATCCTCGTATTCATCCAGATCGCGCTCGGCGGACTCCTAACATTCGACTATATCTCATGGATACCTCACGCAATTACTGGGTTCATAGTCCTAGCACTCGCAATAGTCACCTTAATCGTTGCTCAGACCTCGAAGCCACCGTTCAGGCCACTGCAAGGCCTCTCGATAGGCTTGGTTCTTGCGATCGTGGTCCAGATAATCCTCGGATTCCTCACCCTCAACACTAGCAATCTAGCAGTCGCGTGGGTCCATCTATTGGTCGCTGTTGGAATTTACGGAATGGTGGTTTCGGGAACCTTCATGTCAATGCGATTAAACTACCATTCCCGAGAACAGCCCGCTACAGGAACTGGACCCCAGGTCTAGCGCCTCGACTACTACACCGTTATTGTCCGTTCTCTCTTACCGTCAGAGTTCCGCTGAACCTGACGAGCCGGTATACGTTTAGCGACCTCACCTTCCAGCCAGTCGAAGGCATGCACCACGCTCTCTGCAATATTCATAGTCGCAGATTCAACCCCGGGCTGGTCTTTGACCCATTCGAGAATCTCGTTTCCCTCAGCAACGTTTGCGCCAGTAAAGCCAAAGATAGAACCGTTCTGTGAATCAGAGGCTTGGAATACAACATTGCCTATCTTCGCGGCAACAAGTTTCTCCACTTGGGATTTCTTACCTGGTTCAATCTGAACCCTGAGCTGATAGGATATCCCCTCAGTTTTTCTCAGATCAACTACGGGCATAGCAAAGATTGCCGCATCTTCCATCATCATGTTGAGCCTCCGTTTGACGGTCCTTGCGGAGACATTGAGCTGCTTGGCTATCTCGTCCAGCTTCCTCTCAGCGTCTCTCAACAGGAGGCGGACTATCTCCCAGTCCAGGCCGGTCATGCGAAAGCTGGTCGTCCTAAGCCCGAGCCCGGGCACTAATGAGATTTGGCCGTTGATCCCCATATCAGCTATGAGCTTTGGGAAATCCTGGTTTTCATCGGCAAACAGTGTAACCAGCACGCTCCTGTCGTAGGTGCTGCCGATGTTGATGACGCCACTCGTCTGGGCGAGTCGTGGGATTGCCGCCTGCTTAGAGTCTCGGTCTTTGAACTCGATGCGAAGCGAGGCAAACGCGCGTCCGAGCAGGGCGGGGTTCGGGACGACTCGATAGCCGAGCAGGAATCCGCTGTCTCTAAGGTGCTTGATCCTGTTTCTGACCGTCTCCTCGTCTACGCCTAGTTTCGAAGCGATTTCAACGTATGACTTCTTAGCGTTCCAGACGTCGGGCGAGCCCCAGAGCTCTCTCATGAGATCCGAGTACGCTTTGTCCCGGACCGACAAGCGGCTTCAGTCCGGCCACTTCCTTCTCTTTCCTATAAATGTCCAAAAACGCGAGAGTCGTTGGGGATCGACTTAGGAACGGCGAGGACCTTGTGGCTTCTCGAGCTTGCAGGCCAGTGTTCTGGCTTCACAAATACTTCCGTTACGGTGTGGCCTTTCTCCCGTAAGCCCATATTATGAAGCGGCTAGGGGTATGGAGACGATCCTATGGTGACAATCAATGATATCCGCGAAGTAGACGCGTCCCGGGATGTTGTATGGGACATTGTCTCTGATGTGGACCGGGACCCTGAATATTGGAGTGGGTTGGCCTCGATCCGCAACATTCGGAAGGAGGTTAATCTGGTCGAGCGCGAGGTCGTGGTTGGATTCATGGGAAGAAAAGGTACGCAGAGAATCGAGCTAGTACCGAAGGAGTCGATACAGATGATTATGATTGATGGCCCGTTGCGAGGGTCAAGGGAGATCGAGCTGATTCCGCTGGGAGCGAGGAAGACGAAGATTGAGGTTTCATGGGATATTCAATTTTCCGAAATTCCTGTTTTTGCGCAGGAATTTGTGAGGTCCCGCCTCGAAGAGGGCACCAAGGAAGCGCTCGACAAGATCGCAAAAGCCGCCGAAGGCCCAAGAAAGCAACTTCACGTTCAAAACACGAAAGACTAGATCATTCGAAGGCCGAGGGTATCTGAAAACTCGGGGGAAAGGGGGTTGTGTAGGTTCGTTCTTGACGGATGAACCGGACTCTCTTCCGGCTCTGTCCGACTCATTCAACTATTATCTCTCCTCGCATCCACGGGTGCGGTGTGCAATAGTAGTAGTACGTTCCAGTCGTCGTGAACGTGTACGAGAAAGTCTTCCCTGAATCTATTGGGCCTGAAGTGAAGCTGTCGAGACCGGCGGCATCCTGCGCCGGGCAGCCTGCTGAATTGTAGTGAGCCGAGTCGCACGTCGTCACGGTGTGTGTCATTCCACCAGTATTCGTCCAAGTGACCGTGGTCCCTGTTGTGACGTTCTTGACGGTCGGGACGTATCCACAGTTTCCACTGTCCGAACAGAAGGTGCCATTCCAGATCGTCACGTTGGGTCCGCTCGGTGCGGGTGGGGCGAAGGTGGGTAGGTGTGTGATGAAGGCAACCGATGCGACGACAATCACAGCAACGACCACGACCGCTAAAATAATCCAGAGCTTCTTACGGCTGGGCTTTGAAGATGACATGACTACGAGTTCACCTCCTATGTTATTCTCAGATCACGAATTCTTACGACCCATTATCTAAGAAAGCCCCTAAGTCCACTGGTGTTTTTGGACATTTCTTGTCCTAGGCCGTCCCGGAGAAGCCTGACGTTGTGAATATCGGATAATCTAAAGTTGGATGCTATTCGGGATCAACAAACAGCCTGTGACTCTGTTGGCCGAGCAATCATTCTATCAAGTGTGCTTGCTTCGATCGCGAGCTTCTCGTTGGGCCTCGACAGCCTTTCCAGTATACTTCTGGCGGATCCTCCAAGCGGTCAGCAGAGTCCTAGTCCAAACCGCGGCGAAGATCTTTCACTTCAGCTGTTGCCGAAGCGTGTCGGAAACATGATCCGAACAGACCATCTCTTCTCCGTCTTGGTACGCGTGCTTCTCACACAATGCGATCCCACAGACAAGGCATACTCCAACGCTCGGCCTGTGAACCAGTGTGCATCTCATACACTTCCCTAATTCGCCAGCTAACGAACTCTGGACCTGCAATCGGTATCCAAGGATCTAACATGCACGCGTGCATAAAGCATTCATGTACACCGCTTATCACGGACGACACCGACCGGCACTATACGTATCGACAGTGGGAACAAAGACACAATCGAACACTAGTCAGCACAATTAGCCTCATCTCGGTGACATGGCAACTAGCCTCCAGGCCCGCTTGCGACCTGGAACGCACGAACGGTTTTGGCCCAGCGGCTAGAGATGATGTTGAGCAAGCCACACTAACAACGCGAGCACTGAGATTATGACTAGAATCGTCGCGACTAGGGCTAATTTCTGGCGGTTAGTAAGCGGTTTTCCAGCAGGCGGGGGACGAGGAGGCGCATAGGTTGGAGGAATTGCGTTCAATCCAAATTGTCTCCAAGTGGCATTCGATGTTCCTGAACCGGGGTTCGATAGTATCGAACTATAACTCAGGGAGTCATCCTAATGAGTTTGTGATTCGGTTTCCTTAGAGAGATGGGGCCTGGCCTGAAGCTCTCAGACACAGCGATGCTCATCTACGTGTATATCCAGTCCCACTCAAAGGATGACATACAGTTGCGTCAGATTCAGCATGCGATGGGCTTTGCGAGCCCGAGTTCTGCTTTGTTCCACCTGCAGAAACTTGAGGCTGCTGGGCTAATCTTGAAGGAGCCGTTAGGTAATTATCGGGTAAAGACTCGTATTCGGGTGGGCCTTGTTAGAAACTTCGCCATAATTAGAGGCGTCTTCGTGCCCCGCCACTTGTTGTACGCGTCTGTCATGACCGTTGCCTTAATTCTATACTTTACATTGCTTGTAGGGTTTCTTTCATCGCCTTTCGCTGTAGTAGCCCTGCTACTCAACGCCGCTTCCGCAGGTCTCTTCTGGTACGAGACATGGCAGGACTGGAAGATCAAGCCGAGATTCCCTGGGCATTGAGATGCGAATCGTGTATGACACTCTCGAACTATGCTTCAACAGCATCGAACTATATGGAGGGACGTCGATATTGAATAACGATGCCTTTGCGAAGGTCAAGAATACTCGTCGTCGTCCTTCTGGCATTAGTGGCGTTTTCAACCGTGTTCCTCCAAGCACCCGGCTTGGCTAAAGCACAGTCTTCATCGATTCCCTTATCGCAGGAATATGCGAGCGGAGACATCCAGGTGCCATATTATGCTGGCGGCACCCTATTACTCTGGTATTCTTGGATTAACATCAACGGTACACATGTGATGTTTCTCGCTCTACACTCGAACCAGGCAGACTCACCAGTCTTCTCGTTCGTCGGCCAGGCATACAACACTTCCTCGGGTTCCAGGGCTTTCGTAGGCAACGCGCTCCTCGCGATGGAAGTCTACAACGACACGAACAATAACGGCTACCTTGACGCCAACTACACCTCGGGCACGACAGAGTTGAGATATACTCTGATAATGAACGCCTCGCAGACATTCACGCCTCATCCGGTGAACAAGACCCTCATCAACGGAACTCCTCACTATGGCTGGGGTATTACATACGGTTCGATTCAGGCTATTCTGATCAACGCTACCCAACCAGGCTACGGCTATGGAGGAGGAATGTCGGCATCATACGCGATGATTGACCATGTATCCATGTTCTACGATTATTCAGTAAGTGGAAATACGACCTTTCTGAAGACCAGCTACCAGATCGGGAACGTAACGCTAATTCCACCAAGGAGTCCAGGAGTCACACTCCAGGGGCTGAGTCTCTCACTCCTCCATGCAACTCTAACAGTAGCATCGAAACAACTGACAGTAGAGGCCGGCAACGCGCCCTACAATTCTCAGACAAACCAGCCCGCCTCGTCCTTCAACACAGCACAGGTCAAAGTTGACGACATCGTCGCGTACGAGTTCCGGTTCAAAGATAACTACACCTTGACAAACACCCTGGCAACTTATCCCGCCGTATACGTTGCTTCGCCCATCGACTCACTACCCCCAGACGCCTTTCAAGGCCAGTATTTCGCACCCCTCGTCAGCGCCGAACAATACGTTGGGGGCCAACTGCCGGACATCGCTGGCCTACCATCATCATCAAACCTGGACTATAGCGCGACGCAGTTCCTCTATAGAATCTCGTATCCCGTCTGGTCTGGCCAGGCTCTACAACACGACCCGACATATGTCGCGCACCTTGGCGGAACCTCCACTCCAAACCTGACCCAAGGGCTACCAACAGGAATACTTGCGGCTGCGGTGCTGACGGGTTCCCTAGCACTCCTTGTCGCGATCAACGGCATGAGGCCCGCAAGAAAAACAGTTGAACCTGTAACCGGGCCGCAAGATCCCGACGAAGCCACGGAACCACACCTGGGACCAGAGCCTAACCTCTGAGCCGAATCCTCATTACGGTGCCTCAACGAGCCTCCCACTTCAGCCGCGACCAACGTTTTGAGCATGTTCCAGAATCATCTTCCTCACCGTCCGGCTGGTTCCTCGGCCCGAGTCTACCAGTCGTACTTCGACCGTAAGTCTGTTCTGTAGTCGAGAACTGACTTCATGTTGGTCAAATAGTATCCCCATCTTGACGAGCATTCAGCAAAGTGCTCGGGGTCTTTGAAGCCTGTGTGGTGCAGCCTCAGCAACGTGCCCTTACCTTTGCCCGAGACCTCGAATGAGGCAAGGGTCTTCGCCAATTTTCCGCTCTCCAGCTTGTCCGTCCATGAGAAGGAGACGGTCTTGTTAGGTTCGAATCGTTTTAGGTTGCCGGTCATGTGGTAGCCACCGATCCAGTTGAACGAGAAGCTTCCGCCCTTTTTCGGAACGAGCTTTGCCTTCGACAGGAACCATCGTTCTAGCGATTTCGGCTCAGTCAGGGCATTGAAGACTCTCTCGGGAGCGGATTTGAAATAGAAGGATTGTTCGATTGCAAATGTCTTCGGCAATTCTAAGAGCTGGTTCAGTATTGTGCTGATATTTTAGTGTGACATCTTCATTCGAGTTTCGTCTTCATTCTTCTAGACTTGATCTCTTCCAGATTCTTCTTCGCGTACTCGTATGCGAGCTGTATGATCTTCCTTCCATTCGCGAGATCTTGTGAGCTCTTGATTCGGAAGCTGACCCATCCGGCTTGAGGTGCGAATCTGTGTGGAAGGGCTTGTCCGCTCTTCAATACTGATGCTTGGTCGTCTCTGGAGAGCCGAATGTCCAGCCATGTGGGTCCGTGTGAGTGCATGAACTCGATGCCATCCACTTGGAATTCGGTGCCTCCGAACCTGTGAGCGGCTTCACTAACTCCGGGCAGCATCAAGATCCAGGCCCTTAAACTCTCGAACGCGGGGTCTTTGTCCGTAAGCTCTACCCCTCACCTGAAGATGAGATGTTCCCTGTCTATTTGTTGACCAATTTCTTCCTTCATCTGGTCATGCCCCTTGAGCACGTTGCCATCGAACCAAACAGTGCCCTAACTCCGGCAAAAAGATGGGAGCTCAGAAACTAAATCCGAACGAGTCATCTACTTTGGCCAGGTTGAAGCTACCTCCGCAATTTTCGGGTGTACTTTTCGCTTCAACAGATCGGATAATTGAGCGTTGCCGACGAGAAAGGCCTTCCAGAGTTTCTGAAGGGCGGGAATCCCTCCCTCGTCATAGACGTGCTTGGCGGCTACATGGAGGCGACACTGGTACCAGCCGTAGTTGCGGGGCTCGATACTGGGGTAGAAGGCTTCGAAGGCGGTCAGGGTCCTAGCGGGAAACCGATCCGGAGGTGTCCGTGCGAGGATTTGGGGAAAAGTCTCTAGGACAGGCAAGTTTTCAGGTTCTATAGAGGCAATGTAGGCATGTAGGCAGAGATTGGCGAAGAACTCGGTAAGCCATGCCCGAGGAAAACGAAAGGGCACTTGGTCGTGGAATATATGGCCTAGTTCATGAACCGCCAGCATATC